>FZPS01000198.1_pt47 | contig 36464 bp, 37 predicted proteins | sample 1817821 | NCBI WGS metagenome assembly FZPS01 (sample SAMEA104158645, study PRJEB21678) | metagenome | place: Germany | collected 2015-04-21 | reverse complement strand
CCTCTAAGCAATCGGAGCGGGCCTCAACAGCAGTTCACATTGCAGCTACAGTGATTTCCTCCGCTAACTTGGCAATAATCAATGAGTTTGTCGGTACTCTATCACCTCTATGCGAGCCGCACAATTCGCTGATATACTCGGTGTTGCCATTTTCCCACGCAACAACAACAGCATTGCGAATTGCAGCTTCTACCCCTCCAATAGTCGCATTGTACTTGCTTGCTAAAGCTGGATAAATTTCTTTTGTTAGGGCGCCGCCCACATAACCCCGGGTTTGACACATAAGTACTGCATCGCGCAGATAAGTAAAACCTTTAAAGTGGGGTGGGATTCCCATTTCGTGCAGAATTCGCACAATCCTTTTTTCCGGCGACTCCCGTACAGGTCTTTGATATTTCGCCAAATCCTGATGGGAGGTTTCCCGTACTGTATCAGGAGCTTCTTGGGCAAATTCCCTAATGCGATCTGCAAGCAGAGTCAGGTTAAATGGTTTCACCACGAAATAGTCGACTCCCAGCTCAGTCAAGCGCGATAGCAGTTCATCGCGGCTGAAAGCAGTAAGCACGATAATCCGCGGCCTGGGATTTAAATCCATTGTCTCCATGCGCTCAAGTACCCCAATCCCATCTAGGTGAGGCATGGTAATATCAAGAATCATTACATCAGACTGCAGTTCTGTCAGCTTAACTAAGGCTTCCTCTCCGTCATAGGCAACACCCACTGTTTCCATGTCCGGCTGACTGTCGAAAAATTCCGCCAATATACTGCACAACTCTACATTGTTATCGACAACCAGTATCCGCATCATTTTAAACAACCATCATCCCTTTCTTTCCAAAATAGGTTATAATTTTTCGATTCGACACAAAATTTAACTTTCCTGCTCAAAATTGACTGTTTACCAATTTGCAGATAAAGAACCCATCAATTTCATAAAGAAACGGTAGAATCGTTACCATTCCCAAATTTTGAGAAGCTGGAAACCAGGTAGGCAGGGCTGATGGACGAAAATAAGGATACTTTTCTAAAAACCACTTAATAACTTCTTGATTTTCCTCTGGTTCGGTTGTGCATGTCGAATAAACAAGAGTCCCACCGGGCTTAACTAAGCGCGCCGCATTAGTTAAAATCTCCCGCTGCAGTTTGCTTAAGGCGCTGATATCCTGTTCCCGCCTGCGCCAGCGGGCATCCGGCTTGTGCCGCAGCACGCCCAATCCAGAGCAGGGAGCATCAACTAGGACCCTGTCAGCGCGGGGCAGTTCTATGCTGGCTGCATCTCCAATTATAACGTCAATTATAGATACACCAAGTCGGGCAGCGTTTTCTTTAACCAGTGAAACCTTTGCTTCTGTCTGATCAACAGCTACAATTTGACCCTGATTCTGCATCAGTTGGGCAAGATGAGTAGTTTTGCCACCAGGTGCGGCGCAGAGATCGTAAACCACCTCACCAGGCTGCGGATCAACTGCATGGGCTGCCAAGGCAGAACTTTCATTCTGCACATAATAATGGCCAGCTTGAAAAAGCGGCTCAGAATTAGGATCGATGCCTCTGTCACAATGTAAAACATCCGGCGCATAGCGAGCTTTAGCTGCTTGGATCCCCTGAGATGCAAAGTAGCTCTGGAGCTGCGGCAGATCTGTTTTTAAACTGTTGACCCGAACCTGCAGCTGAGGACTGCGATTATTGATCTGACAAAATTTAACGGTATTTGCAATGCCATACCGCTTCACCCACCTTTCGACAATCCATTCAGGATGGGAATATTTCACCGCAATATGACTGACCGGATCCGATTCTATACTGGGAAACTGGATCTGATCCAATTTTCGAATTAGATTGCGCAGTACAGCATTGACATAACCGCCTGCACTCTGCCGCTGCTTCCTTGGAATCAGCTTTACACTTTCATTAACTGCGGCAGAGGGTGGAATCCGGTCAAGATAAATAAGCTGATAAGCTCCTGAGCGGAGAATACTGCGCATCCGGGGTTCAAGAGCTGCCATCTTCCGCTTGCTGACCGCATCCAGCCGGTAATCAAGGGCCTGCCTCATTCTCACTGTACCATAAACAATTTCAACTGCTAATGCCTTATCTCGTTCAGATAAGCGGTAATCTGCCAGCGCTTGATTGAGGGCATCGCTGATAAAAGCGCCCAATTCAACTTTAACTAATGCATCTACCGCTGCTTCACGGGGATTAGTTTTACTTCTCATCCTAGTTCACACCTCAAAAAAACCGGCGAAAAATTCGCCGGCAGTTCTATCTTTCTCTAGCATTACGCAGTAGGACTAAACGGAGCAGCTGCATTGCTGATACTGCAACCGCAGCAACATAAGTCAGCGCTGCAGCGGAAAGCACTTCTTTCGCTTTTGAGCGCTCTGATTGGGTGATAAATCCACCCTCAGTGAGCATGCTGAGAGCCCGCCGCGAGGCGTTAAACTCAACAGGCAGGGTAACAACTTGGAAAGCCAGCGCGGCAATAAAAAACCAAATGCCTACTGTCGTTAGAGTTGGAATTCCAAAAAACAAACCGATAAAAAATAGGGGAAAGGCAGCCTGTGAACCAAAATTTGCAACAGGCCAGAGATTATTGCGAATTCCCAGCGGAATATAATTTTGAGCATGCTGTACTGCATGACCTGTTTCGTGGGCTGCAACGCCTAAGGCTGCTACACTGCTGCTTTCGTACACCTGTTTGGATAGGCGCAGCACCCGAGTGCGGGGATCGTAATGATCTGTTAGAGTTCCCCTAGCCATTTCAATGCGCACTTCGTGGAGTCCATTGGCATCGAGCAGATAGCGGGCCACCTGCGCTCCTGTGTAATTTGAGGAGGCAAAAACTCGCAGATATTTCCGGAATGTCGAGCTTACTTTTGTTTGAGCCCACACCGCAAAGATCAATGCCGGCAAAACCAGTATATACGTTGGATCATAATAAAAGAACATATCAGCACTCCCTTCCTATAGTTTTCGCAGATTATAAAATTTTACTCCAAAATAGCTTGAATTGCCCTTTCAATCTCCTGAGGATCAACTGTGGTGTTGTAGCAGGGACCAAAAGGACGCTGATTAGTTATACCATATACCTGAATCTGCTCAATATCCGCAATCCCGCTAGCTAAATCCCTCTCACAGGCAACAGCCAGCACCACTTTCGGCTTAATTTCTTTAACCTGCCTGCGGGCAATGGTACCGCCTGTCGCAATTACCACTTGGATGTTGTAGCGAGCTTTCAGCTCTAAAATATCTGCAATAACGCACCTGCCGCAGCGGCGGCAGTTATTGACGTCAGTTGTAACTTTAAACTTACAGTCCGCAAGCTGCAGGCAGTGAGGCAGCAGCACCAGAATTTGATCCGGATCCGCTTTGACCGAATGCAGACGCGTCAAGCGGTTACGAATCGCAATAAATGAGCCGCGTACCCGATCTTTATCTATACCAACTAAACTGCCGAGGTTAACCGCTGCTGGATAGAAAAAGTTGATCAGCCACAGGGTTGGAACCTCTAATCCTGGAATTGTTTTGCCGCGGCGGAGTGTAAAAGTCAGACCGAGTAAAACTAAAATGCCAAAAGCGCAAATTAAGCCAATTACTGCTAACAAGAAATAACTGCTGAAACTGGAATAAAACAAGAACACGGTTAAAGCGAAAAATAGAGCTAAGCATCCGCCGACCAGACTCATAAACAAGTTTGGGTTGGGATTAGTCTTCATGATGCGCCCCTAAAACCTGACCAACTTTCATTCTAAGTCCATTCGCAGCATCATAAGCCGCCATCATACGGGAACCCTGCCTCTGGACTTGTTTCAACAGCAGCCCACCTTGAGGTGTACCGACCAAAATGCCCTGGGGTGAAATTTCCAGAATCTCGCCAGGCGGGTATTCTCTGCTGCCGACAACTTCAGTTTCCCACAGTTTCAGCATTTCTTTACCCAGATAAGTGTAAGCTGTCGGCCAGGGATTGAGACCGCGCACCAGGTTGTGAATATTCACTGCGTTTAGGTTCCAGTCGATCTCACCATCGCTCTTCTCTAATTTATATGCATAAGTTGCCTGCTCATGATCCTGTGGAATTCTTGGTGCAGTTCCCGCTTCAATCTGCCTCAGCGTTTCTCCCAGCAGCTCAGCACCTTTTACAGCCAGTCGATCATGCAGCGTCCCTGCAGTATCACTGGGATAAATCGGTTCCTCCGCCTGGAGAATCATATCACCCTCATCCCAGCCTTCATTCAAATACATGGTTGTTACACCAGTTTTCTGGTCGCCGTTGATGATCGCATACTGAATCGGCGCTGCACCCCGATACTGGGGCAGAAGCGATGCGTGGACATTTATACAGCCATGTGCTGGAAGCTCCAGCAAGGCTTTGGGAATTTTTTGTCCAAAAGCAACTACCACAATTACATCAGGATTAAGCTGCTCCATCAGTGCGATAAACTCAGAAGTGCTCACTTTTTCAGGCTGATAGATCGGCACATCATACGCCAGCGCTCGGTCTTTGATTGGTGAAAATTTAACGTTTTGGCCGCGATCTCGCTTCCTGTCAGGCTGAGTAACCACTGCCAAAAGTTCATGCTCTTTAGCTGTAATCTCCAAGCTGGGCACCGCAAAATCTGGTGTTCCCATAAAAACTACCCGCATGCTATTCGTCTCCTTCAGAAAAGATATCCTTTTCATCGACTAAATCTATAAACAGTATGCCATTGAGATGATCGATTTCATGCTGCAGGGCTCTGGCTAAATACCCCCTGCCTTCAATTTTAATCGGTTTGCCTTCACCATCTAAAGCTTCAACAACTACTTCAGCCATTCTTTTAACGTAGGCTTGCTTGCCAGGAATGCTTAAACAGCCTTCCACATCAATGTCCTCACCTGATCCCGAAACAATTTTGGGATTGATCAGTACAATTGGGCCATCACCCACATCGATAACCACAATCTTTTTGCTCACCCCTACCTGGGGAGCTGCTAGACCGACCCCATCAGCAGCATACATTGTTTCAATCATGTTTTGGATCAGTCTTGATATTTTCTTCGTTATTTTTGTCACCGGTTCTGTCGGTTGTCTCAGCACCGGATCACCCAGTTTTACAATTTTCAATACTGCCATACTAACCCTTCTTTCCAAAATAGACATTATTAATTATAGCACATTACTTATAATAAGAACAAGGGATCCGGATCGACACTCACTGTTACCTGAGCATCGCTCTGGGGCAGATCCGTTAAACGCTGGCTGAGCCTTTCCCTTGATTTAACGATAATGTGCCAGCGATAGCGTCCCTTAATTCGAGAAATCGGAGCCGGAGCTGGTCCATAGATTACCACATCAGCTGGGAGCCGCTCCTGCAAAAGGGTATGTAGTTCCTGACTCTTTTGTGCCGCAGCTTCTTCTCCTCCCTGGATTAAAATTCTGGTCAAATACCCGTAAGGCGGATAATTAAGCTCGCGGCGATACGAAACTTCCTGACGATAGAAAGCCAAAAAATCATATTGTTGAACTGCTCTGACAGCATAATGCTCAGGTTCATAGCACTGAATGATTACCTGCCCCGGTTTGCCGCCCCTCCCCGCTCTACCGGCTACCTGGGTTAACAGCTGGAAAGTGCGTTCGGCAGCACGGAAATCGGGAAAATTGAGGGCAAAGTCAGCACTGATTACCCCAACTAAGGTAACATCAGGAAAATCTAAACCCTTAGCAACCATCTGAGTGCCGATTAAAACATTAGCCTGTTTGGTCCTAAACTGATTTAACAAGCGGTCATGAGCACCTTTGCGCCTGGTAGTATCGGCATCCAACCTTACAGGTTTGGCTGCGGGGAAATACTGCCGGACAAACTCTTCCAGCTGTTGGGTGCCGGTGCCAAACTTCCGCAAATAATGGGATGCGCACTCCGGACAGCTCGGCGGCAGCATCAGCACATAACCACAGTAATGGCACTTTAAGCGGTTATCCTGATGATAAGTTAAGGACACATGACAGTTGGGACAGCCTACCACATGCCCGCACTCTCTGCAGAGCACAAAGGATGCATAACCGCGGCGGTTGAGGAGAATGATCGCCTGTTCCCCCCGGGCGAGGGTCTTATTCAATTCTTGAGTCAGCAGTTCACTGAACATGGTGCGGTTCCCACCAGCAAACTCAGTCCGCATATCAACCAGGGCTATTTCCGGAAACGCCCGCTGGTTGACCCGGTGGGGCATCTCAACAAGTCGATACTCATCCCTAAGAGCTAGATGGTAGCTTTCTACAGATGGGGTAGCACTGCCGAAAACCACCAGTGCTCCATGGTGCCGCGCCCTTTCTAGAGCTACACTGCGGGCATCATATTTGAGCAGACCATCTTCCTGTTTGTATGTAGTTTCGTGCTCTTCATCGATTACAATTAATCCAATATTTTTCAATGGTGCAAACACAGCAGAACGAGCTCCAATCACAATCGGCAGCTCGCCGCGGAAGATCTTCAGCCACTGGTCATACCGCTCTCCTTCCGATAATCCGCTGTGGAGAACAGCAATCTTTCCTGGAAACCGCTGCGTAAAACGGGCTGTCGTCTGGCCTGTTAAAGCAATCTCTGGTACCATCATAATCGCCTGCTTGCCTTGGGTCAAGCAGTATTCAATCGCCCGCAGGTAAACTTCGGTCTTCCCGCTGTCGGTGACACCATGAATTAAAACCGGCTTTTGATCAGTATTATATGAGTCAATAACTGCCTTAAGGGCCTTCTCTTGATCCGGAGTTAACGCAGGAACAGCTTTATGCTCCGGTTGAAATTCAAGCCTGCGTTCAATGGTTGCTGCTTCAATCTTAATAAAGCCCTTCTCTTCTAGTGCCCTGAGGGTTTGATATCCAGCTGCAGCCTGCTCGCACAACTTACTCGCCAGCTGATGGGGCTGCTTCTGCAGCTCCAACAGCACCTGCCGCTGCTTGACCGCCCTTGGATGAACTTGGGCTAAGTATCTTTCGATCTGATCAGGCTCAATCAAAGTTACCGCCAGCTGCTTTTTAGCACTGACCCGCTCTCTGCCATAGCGGGTACCGACAGGCAGAAAGCACTGCAGTGCTTGGGAATACAATCCGGCATACGTATCAACCATCCACCTGGCGGTATCCAGCTGTTCAGACGTTAAAACCGGTTCAGGATCAAGGATTTTAAGAATCGGCTTGATCTTTGCCGGCGGCAGATCAACTGCATCGACTAATTCCACAACATATCCTTCTACGCGGCGGTGGCCAAAGGAAACTAAAACTCTATGACCCCTAGTTAATTGGCTGAGATGCGCTGGGATGCTGTAGTGAAAAGGCCGATTAACCGAGCTGACATTGACGTCAACAATCACTCCTGCAAATTTTGGAATTGGTGTCACCTCCTTTCCTGGATACAAAATGACCTGTGGTTCTCCACAGGCCCGCACTTATTTGATTCCTTCTTTTGTCCGCACCCACTTAATTTTGCCAGCTGCTATTTCATCTAAGGCTATCGTAACAGGTTTGCAGTGTTTCGTTTCCACAGTAGCTTCAGCTCCGGATAAAATTTGGCGGGCACGTTTAGAAGCTGCAATTACCAAAGTAAAACGATTGTCTACATGCGCTAAATTTTTCTCAATTGCCATTTAGATTACCCCCTCTGCCATAACTTCATCATCTCTTCCAAATCAGCTCGTGCAACTCGATAGCGTTCAGCATTGATGATGGTAATTAACCGTTCTGCAGCTTTATCCAAATGATCATTGATAATAAAATAATCGTAGTCAACAATATATTTCAGTTCTTCAACAGAACGTTCTAGCCTCTTGATAATCGCCTCCATGGGATCTTTCCCCCGCTTGTTGAGGCGGTTGCGCAGTTCTTCCCAAGTAGGAGGCAGTAAGAACACTAATACTGCATCTGACATCTTCTGCTTAATCTGCAGAGCTCCTTGAATATCAACATCCATAATTACAGTGCGTCCCTGCTGAATTTGTTCCTCGACAAATGTTCTTGGTGTCCCATAACGGTTGCCGACAAATTCAGCCCACTCTAAGAATTCATCTTCTGCTATCATCCGATCAAATTCTTCATCCGAAACAAAAAAATAGTCGACCCCATCTACTTCGCCAGAACGCGGCGGCCTAGTAGTGGCACTCACTGAGTATTGTAGATTGGGGATACGAGGAATTACACGATTCATTAGTGTATTCTTACCTACGCCGCTTGGTCCAGATAATACAATCAAAAACCCTTTTGAGTTCACCTCAATATCCCCCTCACTTCATTACCATACCTGAATTAGCCTCCTCGGCATTGTCTGCATTAACTTCCTTTATCATTATATCATTCTTTGCTGTCTAGTTGGGTTTCCCCTGAATTCGCTTGCAATCTGTGTGCCACAGTTTCAGGTTGAACTGCCGAAAGGATCACATGATCACTATCAGTGATGATCACAGCTCTAGTTCTGCGCCCATATGTGGCATCAATGAGCATACCCCGCTCTCTCGCTTCCTGAATAATCCGTTTTATCGGAGCTGATTCAGGACTTACAATACTAACGATACGGTTGGCAGCAACGATGTTACCAAACCCGATATTGATTAATTTGATTTCCACTGCTAGATCCTCCTTGCTACCATGATAGCCTGTCAGCCTAGGCGCTCCAACAGCGCATTAATTTGCCTCTTGCCTAATCCCTGAACGCGGCGGTTCTCATTAATGCCGATTTCTTCCATGATCTTTTTTGAAGTTACTTTGCCAACCTGCGGTAAGGACTGAATTAAGTAGGCAACCCGCATTTTCGCCACTACTTCATCGTCCTTAGACTCCAACACTTCCTGTAGAGAAATCGAACCACTCTTCAACTTAGCACGAAGTTCAGCCCGCTTACTGCGCATCAGCTGAGCTTTTTCCAGAGCTTTCCGCTTTTCTGCATCGCTAAGTTTTGGCAGTGCCATCTTTTTCACCTCCTTGCTACCAATTTACCTATTCTCAGCTATAACAGCGGATTGTTTTATTCAAGATTCTGAACCTGTTCACGGATGCGTTCGATTTCACTTTTCAGTTCTACTACAGCTTTAGTGATCTGCAGATCGTTGACCTTAGATCCAATAGTATTAACTTCTCGATTCATTTCTTGTATGAGAAAATCTAATTTTCTTCCAATCGGTCCAGTCTCCTTGAGTATCGTTCGGAACTGATAGATATGACTTTCTAAACGGACGATTTCCTCATCAATGCTGCTGCGATCGGCAAAAATGGCAACCTCCGCTTCAAACCGTTCCGGAGTGAGGCTTGTCCCTGTAAGCAGCTCATTCAAACGTTCTTGCAAGCGGTCCCGGTAATTAACAACCACTTCTGGGGCGTAAACCCGGATGCCCTGAACCATCTCCTCAATAGAGTCGATTTTCTTCAGCAAATCCTGGGCCAGCTGCTCCCCTTCTGCCAGCCGCATCGAATTCAGCTGTTCTAAAGCGTCTGTCCCAGCTTGTACAGCAAGTTTTGTCAGCGGCTCCCAATCGATTTCTGGTTCTTCTATCTTAACCAAATCTGGAATTTGAAAGATATGATCAAAAGTCAAATCTGGAAGCGGCAGTTCTCCCTGGAGTTCCTGCCACTGCCGGTACAATCCGGCAAGAAGACCCCTGTCTATCTTCACGATTCTATTCTGCTCGCTTAATTCCTTTATATTAACACTCAGTTCGATGCGTCCCCGCTGAATTCCTGTTGTTACCAGCTGACGAAAAGTTTCTTCAAGCTGTTGATAATTCCGGGAGAGGCGGATATGGATATCTAAGAACCGATGATTTACCGCTTTTGCTTCCACCTTTACCGACCAATTTTCATCAGCCGCTTCTGCGTGTCCGAACCCTGTCATGCTGTATACCATATCCACAGCCTCCTCCATCTCGATCCTGTTTCCTGTTTCTACTATACTTTCTGGTAAAATTTCGGATCTCCTGCTTTTTATCTGAATCTTGCTATTGAAAAATGTCTGCTGACCCGCCGTTTCACCACTCTAATAATCGTATCAACCACCAAGGTGGCTCCTGCAAAAACAAGCACCAAAATCCAGTCATTAAGGTTGAGGGATACGGTATCAAATATCCCCTGCAGCCAGGGATGGTACACCACTAAGATGTGCATTCCACCTGAAATCAAAACCGCTACTACTAAATAGAGGTTAGTGAAAAAGCCAATTTCAAAAATGGAATGATACTCACTGCGGCATTCGAACACATAAATCAGCTGAGCCATCACCAGTGTTGTAAAGGCTAATGTCCTGGCTTTAACAACATCATTAGGATTATGCCACAAGGCGTAAATAAATACTGCTAGCGTACAGATACTGATCAGTGTTCCAGTAAACCCGATCTTCAAATGGAGGCGTCTGGCAAAGATGCTTTCGTTTGGATCGCGGGGCGGTCGATCCATAATATCTTCATCACCGGGATCAACTCCAAGGGCAATCGCCGGCAGGCCATCGGTAACTAAGTTCATCCAGAGGATTTGTATAGGGAGCAGCGGCAGCGGCAGTCCCGCTAAAGTGGCAGCAAACATAGTGAGCACTTCCCCTACATTGCATGCCAGTAGGTAGCGGATAAATTTGCGGATATTATCGTAGATCGCTCTGCCTTCCCGGACAGCTGCAATTATCGTTTGGTAGTTATCATCAGCTAAAATCATATCAGATGCTTCTTTAGTAACATCTGTTCCGCTGATTCCCATACTAATCCCGATATCAGCTTCTTTCACAGCCGGTGCATCATTCACTCCATCTCCAGTCATTCCCACCACTTCACCATTTTTCTGGAGAGCCCGCACAATACTCAATTTATGCTTTGGTGCTACTCGAGCAAATACGTCAATATCTCTAACCGCTTCCTGCTGTTCATACCCAGACAGCATTTCCCATTCTGCTCCAGTCATCACCCGAACTTTGCCATTCTGTCCCAGGCCAAGCTGTTCTGCAATCGCCTGCGCGGTTAGTTTATGGTCACCTGTGACCATTATAGTTCGGATTCCAGCCCGCTGCGCTTGGCGAATCGCCCGCTTCACTTCCAGTCGGGGTGGATCAATCATGCCGACAAACCCCACAAAGATTAAATCACTTTCCAGCGTCTGCTCCGGTACCTGCGGTGTTGGAACCTGGCGGTACGCCAAGCCTAATACCCTCAGCGCCTCAGCAGCATAGCCCTCAACTGCATTTAAAATCCGCTGCTTTTCATGGGTATTCAGAGGTTTCACACCATCAGCAGTTAAAATCTTTGTGCAGCGCTCTAATATAATACCAGGTGCCCCCTTAACGTAAGCAAGAAACTGATCACGATGCCTCACCAGCACACTCATCCGCTTCCGCTCCGAATCAAAAGGCACTTCCCGCACCAAACGGTAATCATGTTCCAACGCCGCCTTATTTAAACCAGCATGATAAGCAGTTTCCACCAGTGCAATTTCCGTTGGATCTCCAACAAGCTGAACTTTCCGAGTTCGATCATCAACCTGAACATTATTGCACAGGGCCCCAATTAACAAAGCTGTTCGCAGAACTGTATCGTCCTGGGCAAGCTGTTTCAGCTGTTCTTGCTTGGTCACACTGATATCTTGACCAGCAATCCAGTACTTCTGTGCTTTCATTTTATTTTGGGTCAGCGTACCGGTTTTATCGGAACAAATTACCGTTGCACAACCTAAAGTCTCAACTGCCGGCAGCTGCCGAATAATCGCATTAGCCCGGATCATCCGCTGCACTCCAATTGCCAGAGCAATGGTCACAACCGCTGGCAGTCCTTCGGGTATTGCCGCTACAGCAAGGCTAACCCCGGTAAAGAACATCCGATAAACCGGAAAGCCCCGCAACACCCCAGTAACAAATACGCCCACAACAATAATTAAGCAGGCGATCACCAGCGATGTGCCTAGTTTTTCCAGCCTGCGCTGGAGAGGGGTATCGCCTGGATCTGTATCCTGAATCATGTCAGCAATTTTGCCAATTTCGGTGTCCATACCGGTGGCGGTCACTAATCCAAAACCCCGGCCCCGGGTGACCAGAGTTCCCATAAACACCATGTTAACCTGATCACCAATAGGAACGTTATCACTGCCAATCGCCTCAACTTTTTTTCCTACCGGCAGCGATTCGCCGGTCAGCATAGCTTCGTTAATATAAAGCGAGTTGACATTAAACAAGCGCGCATCGGCAGGAACCCGGTCCCCGGCTTCTAGAACGATAATATCACCGGGAACAAGCTCCTCGGCGTTAATCTGAAATTGGCGGCCGCCGCGAATTACTTTGGCCATCGGCGCTGTCAGCTGTTTTAGTGCATCTAAAGATTTTTCAGCTCGATATTCTTGAATAAAGCCTAAAACCGCATTCATGACAATAATTGCTAAAATCGCAACCGAATCAACTACTTCACCCAGCAGCGCTGATACTAATGTGGTAATCATCAAAACAATAGTAATAAAGTCATTAAACTGTCTAAAAAAGATCGTTACAGCTGAATCTTTTTCTGCTTCAGCCAGTTTGTTGGCACCATATTTTTCAAACAGCGTTTTGACCTGTCTGGCAGACAAACCCTGCTCTAAATTGGTGCCAAAATTTTGGGCTAAGGCTTTAGGTTCTTGGTTGTAGTACTGGTTTTTCACTATGCTCACCCCGCTTTTAGTCCATAAATACCTATTCAGAGGAGCATAAAAAAATACCGGGCCTTCCCGGTATTTTCAACTAACCAGCTAATTATTACTCTACGAGGGACGCGTATTCAGGGTTGTATTGAATCGCAAGCTCGCGATAATGATTTGCCTTATCCTGATCTCCATTTAGAGAATAAAGCTGCCAGAGATAATAATGAATTTCTGCATCCCGCGGAGCATATAAGTAAGCGGTTTCAAATTCGGTTAACGCTGCTTCATAATCATCCACGGCAAAATATGCCTTGGCCAAAATCGTGCGGGCATCAACAAACTCCGGTGCAGTTTCTACCGCTTTAGCAAAAGCAGCAATCACATCGCTGGTAATGCCCTGCTCCATATTTATCAATCCAATCCCATAATATGCCCTGGCATAATCATCAATCATCAAGGCTTTCACGTAATTTTGCAGCGCTGCAGTATTATCTCCGCTGTAATACTCAGCGTCTCCCAAAAGCACGTAAACCCAGCCTGCGTCTGGATTGCGCTCCAAGTACTGCCGATAGACCTTCTTGGCCTCAGCAGTATTGCCCTCCTCCTGATAGATCAATCCTAACAGCAGAAGCGATTCGTCTACTGCTTCTCCATTATCGATACTGATCTGGAGACTGCCGGCAGCCTGCCGCAGCGGGTAAAGGGCTGGAATAATGCGATCCATTCCAGTTGTGTAATACTGCAGATACTGCAGGGCATTTTCAAACCACATTGGCCGCTGCTGAGCACCAACTAATGCGGTACTTAAGAATAAAATACAGATTATCAGTAGAGCACTAAATTTTCTTGACATCTTCTCACGCCCTTATCTAATCAAACCTGAATCTAACTACCATTTTATTAATATTAGACATTTACTATGCTTGTCCCTGCTTTTCTCCTCTGGTATACTTTGAGTGGGAGTGTGATCAAAATGGCTTTTGATGGAATAGCAGTAGCCCGCATCGTCACAGAACTAAACCAAAAACTAATAAATGCGAGGATGGTTAAGATTTACCAGCCGGACCGCTACACGATCATCATGCATCTCCGCAGTCTCGGCGAAACTCATAAACTGGTAATTTCCGCAGATCCGGTCTTTGCACGCATTCATACTACCACAGATACATACATCAATCCCCACAACCCACCGGCATTCTGCATGCTGCTCCGCAAGTATCTTGAACCAAGCAGAATCCTGGGAATTGAGCAGTATCAGTTGGAACGGATTATAGAGATCAAATTCGAAACCTTTGACCCGAATTTAGGTACCAGCTTGAAAAGTCTGGTGTTTGAACTGATGGGCCGCAACAGCAACATTATTTTAATCGACCAAGAGCACAACATTATCGACGCAATTCACCGCAACAGCGATGCAGACCACGAGCGGCCGATTATGCCGGGCCTTGTCTACAACTTACCGCCAGTGGATCGGAAAATCAATCCCCTAACAACCACCGAGGCAGAATTCACCACAGAAATACGCCTGCTGCCGGCTTTTACCCTGTTATATCAAGGCTTGGTTCAACTCTACCAGGGGTTCAGTCCTGCAGCAGCCAAAGAAATCTGCCGCCGGGCAGGCATCGATCCCGCCGCAGTCAAGCAGGAACTTACCTTAGAACAGATCTCAGTCTTGTGGCAGAGTTTGGACCAGTTGATCAATACAGAACAACAGCCGGTTTTAGTAGAGGACGACAAACCTGATTTTTATGCTTATCGGCTGACCGGCCCAGTGGCGCAGCGGGAATTTGCCAGCCTTGATCAGCTACTGGATACTTTCTACCGCTTTCGTATCCACAGCCAAAAGGTGCGGCAGAAGGCCAGCAGTCTGCAGAGTCAAATCAACACCCACCTCAAACGCCTCAAGCGCAAAGAACAGATTCATCGGAATACATTAAAACAGGCTGCTGATGCCGATAAGTGGCAGAAAATGGGAGAACTAATTCTCGCTAACATCTATCAGATCCAGAAAGGTGATTCAGAACTGACCGCAGTTGACTATTATCAACCGGAACAGCCGCTGATTACCATTAAGCTGGATCCAGCCTTAAGCCCAAGTGAAAACGCCCAGGCATATTTCAAAAAATACACTAAAGCCAAAAACAGCAAAAAAATTACTCAGGAACAGTTAGAAAAAACAATTATGGAACGAATGTATTTAGAAGAAGTAGCAGTTCAGCTTCAGCAGGCTGATGATTTAGCAGTTGTGGCTGAAATTGAATCCGAGCTGATAAGGGAAGGTTTTATCCGGAAAAGGCGGAGCAAAGGACGCCAGGAGCAGAGGCATTATCAAACTGTTAAGCAGTATCAAGAGTTTATCGCATCCGATGGAACTAAGATTTTGCTGGGAAGAAACAATCGGCAAAACGACCTGCTCACTTTTAAAATTGCTAAGCCGGAGGATATTTGGCTCCACGCTCAAAATATTCCCGGCAGCCATGTAATTATCCGCACGAATCAAGAAGTAACAGAGCAGGCACTGCAGGAAGCAGCTGCCCTGGCAGCATACTATTCTAAGAACAGAACCAGCCCTAAAGTGGCAGTGGATTACACTGAAAGAAAAAACGTTCATAAACCCCGCGGTGCTAAACCAGGATTTGTGACATACAATAATTTCCGGACAATAATAGTGGATCCAACAAAAATTGAAAACCTGCCGCGCAAAGCGGATCGAATGACAGAACAATAAAAACAGAAAGCAAGCGAGTTCACCCCCACCATGGGTCATCTACGCCTGCCCTCTGTTGCCATTGTGTTTCTGCCGGGCACACCCCGGCAGAATTTTTTTGGGTATTTAGTAAAATTTATTCGCTCTCGTTTGTGAAATTCCTCTTTTTTAGTTAATCAATGTTTAAAATGCCTGATCCCGGTAAATACCATGGCTATATTGTAGCGATCACAAGCGTCAATCACCTCTTGATCCCTAACCGAACCACCTGGTTGAATAATTGCCGTAATGCCGCTTGCTGCTGCTTCCTCAATATTATCAGCAAATGGGAAAAACGCATCAGAAGCAAGTACTGCCCCTTTTGCTTTGGCTCCCGCTTGTTCCGCAGCTAAGCGCACCGATTGAACCCGATTCATCTGCCCGGCACCCACACCAATCAGTTGGCGATCTTTGCAGAAAACGATCGCGTTGGACTTCACATATTTCACCACTTTCCAGCCGAAGAACAAATCGTCCCATTCTGCCTCGGTTGGTTCCCGCTTGGTAACAACTTTCAGCTTGCCCTGTTCTAAATCAACTGTATCTCCTTCCTGAACTAAAAAACCTCCTGCGACTTTTTTCCAATCCAGCCCTGAATCCTGGGCAGGAGCCAGCTTTAACAGCCGCAGATTCGCTTTCTTCTGCAGAATTTCCAGCGCCTCTGCTGTAAAATCAGGTGCGATAATTACTTCTAAGAAGATTTTGCTCATTTCAGCTGCGGTTTTTGCATCTACAGTCCGATTGCAGGCGACAATACCGCCGAAGATGGAAACTGGGTCCGCTTCATAAGTCCGAAGATATGCTTGATACAAATCTGCACCAACCGCTAAGCCGCAGGGATTGTTGTGTTTCACAGCTACAGTGCATGGCTCACTAAATTCTGAGACCAATTGCCAAGCTGCCTGAGCGTCATAAATGTTATTGTACGATAGCGCTTTGCCGTGAAGCTGCTCAGCAGCAGCGATGCTGACTGCTGCCTGCGGCATCAGCTGATAATACGCAGCCTTTTGGTGGGGATTCTCGCCATAGCGCAGATCTGCTTTCTTGACTAAAGCCACTGTCATCCGCTCAGGAAACTGGGGCTGTCCTAAATACTGGGCAATTAAGGAATCATAGTAGGCGGTATGATTAAAAGCTTTGGCAGCTAAGCGTTTTCGCTCCTCAGGCGCAACCTCACCCTGTTCCAGCTCCTCAATCACTTTTTGATAATCCTCGGGATCACAAACCACTGTAACCCTGGCGTGGTTTTTTGCAGCTGCCCTTAACAGTGTAGGACCGCCGATATCAATATTCTCAATTACTTCTGCATAAGAAGCATTCGGATCCTGGGATACTTTTTCAAACGGGTATAAATTTACAACCACTAAATCAATTAAATCAGCACCAATATTTTTTAGCTCCTCTATATGCTCTGCCTGATCCCTGGCCAGAATGCCGCCGTGGATGCGGGGATGCAGCGTTTTCACCCGACCATCGAGGATTTCCGGAAACTCGGTAATTTCAGAGATATAAGTAACAGGCACCCCATTTTCTTGCAGCAGGTGATAGGTTCCACCAGTACTTATAATCCGATAATCCAATTCAATCAGCTTTTGCGCCAGCTCAACAATCCCGGTCTTATCATAGACACTTAACAGAGCTGATTTCATTTTTATTACCCCCAATTTTTATACTTTAATTTTGTAAACAAGAATAGTTTATAAAATCAAGGATATACTACTATTGATAGACCTACTTTACAAGTGAAAAGGAGGACCGCAGCATGCCTGATACCACCAATACCGCTGTCGAAACCAATAAAAATCCCGGCCGCAACTGGACGGATGAAGAAAAGGATCTGGTGTGGGAGGAAGTGATTAAGGGAAAGGATGAAGGGCTTCCCCTTACTGAATGCTTCCGCCGGATTGCCCGTCTGCTGCCGCACCGAAGTGAAGCGGCAATTGGAATGCTTTATTACAATGTTCTGCGTAAAGAAAGAGACGAATCAGAAATTCCTACAAAACCTGCAAAGCCGCCTAAACGGGAGATCAAGCGCGAACTAACAATTGATGCTGATTTAGTTGAAGCGTTTCAAGGTTTACCTGAGTATATTGCAAAGTTACATAAACGCCTGGACCAGCTGGAGCAGAAAATCAATCAGCCTGATCCCGAGGCAGTTATCAGCGCCCTGGTCAATGCTCTCCAAAACTATCAAGCTCAGGACCAGTTAAACACCCTCCAGGCTGAAAACAGCAAACTAAAAGAACAGCTTGCTAAACTGCAGCAGGCGTATGAAGATGCTTTAGGAATTTATGATATGTTTACAAACATGGCGAGCATCTCCCAAATCATGAGTTTAGGTGACTTTAAACAGCAGATGAAAACTACTTTAGATAGATGGGGCAATGTTCTAAAAATCACTTTTGAAAGAGCAGATGCAAACTAAATAGAGGGTCGGCTAATAATCAGCCGATCCTTTATCTTTAAGCTTGTTATATATTTATCATTCGCCTTATTCCGTTTGTTTCCTGCAATATTTTATAAATTGTTCGTAGCAATTTCTGTTTCAGGGTAAGTTAGCAGTCTTGTGGGAGCTGCCCCGCCAACAAAGAGGTTATTAATTCCGATTCCAGCAAGCAGAATCAGCATTGCAGCAGCCCAGTACCAAATTAAACTTGACTCAACAGCAAGTACTGCTGCAGCTGTGGAAATAAGATATAAAATCATTCCCAATGTGCCCCGCCTAGCAACCCACCTAGCTCCTAAACCCAGCAGCACACCCTGAAGTGTGAAACCAAAAGCTGGGCTATTGATCCATGCAGCTGCTGTTGTAATAATTTCCAACACTTCCTCTACCGAAAACTGCTGGAGAACTGCAGTTACCAAACTGACATTGAAGTTTACAGGTGTAAACCGCAGCCGCTGATAAGCCTGAGTCTGCTCCAGATTAGCAAGCAAATGACCAGCAAAGCCAAGGGCAAAACAACTTCCGGCCGCCAATTTTGCTCCACGGTAATATCCAATCAGGACCGGCAGAACCCACAGCAGTTGAGGCGCCCAAATTGCCATCAGCACGATAACCTGGGTTAACACCGGATAGCGCTTGATCTTGCCAGCTGTGAATATCAGAATCAAACTGCAGATCAGGGCAAAAGTTGGCCAGACCGCATACAGGGGAAGCAGGATTACTAAGCTGATCAACAGACAGGCCAAAGCAGGAGAAAAGAACCCGACAAAAACAGCTAATCCTGGTCCAAAGTAAGAGGTGAATAAGGAACTATAAAAACCAAGCTCTCTAATTAACGGCTGTTCTTTCAGGGTTAGGAACACAGCTCCAGCAAGCAGTCCTTGAATACCGGCACTGATTAATGGGTAATGCTTAAAAATTAAATCCCTAACCTGGTAATATGCTGCCTTACCCTCAAAAGTGTGAGTAGCGGCAGTCTCTTGGTTCTCCAAACCTGATTGGAGCTGGATTAAAGCTGATTGAAATTCTAAAGCACTGCAGCGTTCAGCTGCCTGCTCACTCCCTGCCTTAGCCAGCAGGCGCTGCAGACCGGCTGGAACGTTTTTGATTTGATTAACCGCAATCAGTTCTGTCAGCACCTTGGCCAGAGCATAAATATCAGCTCGGTCATTTACAGGCTGTCCCAACCGCTGTTCCGGTGCTATGTATTTTGGTGTTCCGACAATCTGGTCATCCCGCAGCTGCCTGCGGGCTGCTGCGCCGAAGTCTGTTAATTTGCACACATTGTTGTTAGAGTTATAGAGAAGGTTCTGGGGCTTGATATCCAGATGGACTAATCCAGCTCTGTGAATCTGATCTAAAGCCGAACAGCACTGAATGCCAATATCTATAATCTGGTCTAAAGTTAACTGCTGATTAAGCAGAGCTGGACCTGGTACAAATTCCATAACCAAATAAAGAGAACTGCCATAGGTAACTACATCATATACTTTCACTATATGGGGATGATCAAAACCAGCAAGCAGCTGCGCTTCCGCTATAGACAGCTGATCATTGGCTAAAACTTTAATCGCCGCTTCCCGATTCAGCTGTTGATCCCAGGCATAATACACCTGGCCAAAGCCCCCTTCTCCAACTTTGGCTTTGATGATGTAGCGCTCTAATCCTGGTAATGTCCAAGCCATAAAAATCCCTCCATTACCAGTTTGTACCATTTGCGGCCAATCTATACAAAATAAATAAGCGCCTCAACTGGTATAACCACCAGCTGAAGCGCTGAATATCCAAACGGAAATTATCTATCTAAACTGTCTAAACAAGTCAACAGATGTTCTCAACATCAACATTCGCCCTTAAGCCTACACTTCACATTTTCAACAACAGTCTCGGAACTGTTCTGAGCAACGCTTGTCCACACCGAATCCGGCGACGCAGCACTGATGTAATCGCTGATAACCTTGTCTCCAAACTTGTTCCACACAGTTAATTTCATCCTACCAGAAGCATCTTCCCGCAGCCTAACAAAGTACTCTTCAATTTGATACATGACATTCAATGTCAAACACCTCCTATTTGATATTTTGGCGAAAAATTTATCATTTCCTGCTGAGTTTTAAAATATATTTAATGAAATAAGCACAGCTGTTAAGCTGTGCTTAATCCTGATATCTCACTACCCTGCGTTCCAGCAAAGTCACCAGATAATACAGCAGCGCTGATACCAAGGAAAGGAGAATTACCGCAGCCATTACCAGGGACATGTTGAAGATCTGACCGCCATAAACAATCAAGTAGCCTAAGCCAGCCTTCGAACCGAGAAACTCGCCCACGATAGTCCCCACGAGCGATAGACCGACACTCACCTTTAAGGCGGCAATCATCGTTGGAATGCTGGCTGGGATGACAACCTTAGTAAAAATCTGCAGTCTTGACGCTCCAAAAGTACGCATCAGCTTAATCTTGTTTGGATCAATTGTTTTGAACCCGTTGTGCACCATCATAATTGTGACAATAATTGATGTGGCAATTGCCATTGCAACCACCGGCTTGAGGCCGGTTCCAAGCCAAACGATGAAAATTGGTCCTAGAGCTACCTTTGGGACACTGTTCAAAATTACGATATAGGGATCAAGCACTCTTGAGATGAAATCAGACCACCACAGTAAAGCGGCTATGATGATTCCTGATAAAGTCCCTACTGTAAAACCAAGAACTGTTTCACCTATAGTGTAACCAAGATGCCGCCATAATTCTCCACGATTAAATAAATTTACTGCTGCTGCCCACGCCCGTGATGGTTTGGAGGCAATAAACTCGTTGATCCAGCCTGCACTTGAAGCCAACTCCCACAGGCCAAACCCGCAGATCAAAATCAAAACCTGTACCAGAAGAATCAGCTGTTTTCTGCGGCGAATTCGCCTCAGATATTGTTTGTGCTCCTGGGAATAAGCTGCACGTTCACTGGTCACTTCTGTTCAACTCCTTCCAGATCGCGCTGAAGTACTCGCGGAACAGGGGAGATTCCCGCCGCTTTAGAGGCGTATCATAACTGGGACCAAAATCAATAATGTGTTCACTTTGAACTCTGCCAGGGCGCGGCGTCATCACAATTACCCGATTGGCCATACTGATCGCTTCAGAGATATCATGGGTAACCATGATTATCGTTTTTTGGTGCTGACACAAAATCCGGCTCACGTCTTCCCCTACAGCCAGCCTAGTCTGATAATCCAGAGCAGAAAAGGGTTCATCAAGGAGCAGCACTTCTGGTTCAACCGCCAGCGTCCGAATCAGCGCTACCCTTTGGCGCATGCCGCCGCTCAGCTGCTGGGGGTAGTTGTGTTCAAATCCCCCTAATCCGTAGTCGACCAGCATCTGTTTTACCCGCTCCACATTTTCAGAAGTTTTCTTGCGCATCACTTCTAGACCCAAAAGCGCATTGTCTAGGATGGTGCGCCACTCAAAGAGATAATCCTGCTGGAGCATGTAGCCAACTTTCTGGGTAGTACCTGCAATCGGACTGCCGTCCAGCTTGATTTCACCAGACGTGGGTTGAATCAATCCGGCAACTAGAGACAGCAGGGTAGACTTGCCGCACCCACTTGGTCCAACAATGGAGATAAATTCCTGTTTTTCAACAGTTAGATTGAAATCTTTCAGCGCTTCGATCTCACCTTCAATAGTGTGGTACCTCAGGGATACATTCTTAATCTCCAATTTCGGCATTATTTTCACCCCTTTATAAGCAATGCCCCAACAGGGGCATTAGCTAGCTGCCAACTACCGCTTCAGCAATAGAATTATCCATCAGTTCGTCAAACGGGACAAACTCATACAGTTCTCCAGCTTCAAACATTACTTCCTGGAGATGCCTGAACGCTTCTTCGGAGATGATTGGAGTTTGCTGCCAAGCGTTGATGCTCTTATAGTTATTGATAGTGTTAATTAAAACATCATCGGCGATTTCCGGGAAAAAGGGAGCAACAACTGCCGCAATCTCCTCAGCACTGTGTTCTGCTACCCAAAGCTGACCCCGGTAAATTGCCCTGGTGAATTTGATCAGCATCTCTGGTCGATCCCTCAATGTTGATTTGCGGGCATGATAAACAGTATAAGCAATCGGTCCAGCTTCAGCACCCAAGGATGCTACTACCTTACCGCCGCCCATTAGTTCAATTTGGCTCATTGCAGGCTCAAACTGAGCAATGTAGTCCCCAACTCCAGCTTGAAAGGCACCTAAGGCTGCTTCAAAGGCAAAGTTAGTCATAATTTCAACATCAACAAACGGCTCAATCCCATGCTTTTTCAGCACCCATTCCAGCACCATTTGGGGTACACCACCGGGACGTGCCCCGATAATTGTTTTCCCTCGCACGTTATCCCAAGTAAAGTCTTCATCTAAGTCTCTGGTCATGAAAAAGGAACCGTCCCTGGCTGTCAGCTGAGCAAAACCAACGATTGTCTCCGGCGATCCCTGCTGGTAGATATAAATTGCTGCTTCTGGTCCGAAAAATCCAATATCGACTGATCCAGAGATTAATGCGGCCGCACCTTTATCGGCACCCCAAGCTGTTTCCATCCGCACATCCAATCCTTCATCGGCAAAGAAACCAAGTTCCAGAGCAACATACTGCGGTGCATAGAATACCGAACGGACAACCTCGGTAAAAGTTACCCTTTCCAGTTCCTGAGCATCAGCAATGCTTCCTAAAAGGAGTGCGACTGCCACCGCCAAACAAATTATGGTGATCCACCCCTGCTTAGACATATAACTCCTCCTTCGGAAATAGTCTATTTCTCCTGTATAGTATTCAGCTAGAAATTAAAGTGTGAAAATCAAAAAAACCAGCTGCAGCTGGTTTAGAACCAATATCCAATTGTGATTAAAGCTCCTAGTGCTAAAAATGGTCCGAAGGGAATTGGAGTTTTCCGTCCCTGTTTAGTGGCAGTTAAATAGATAATCCCATAAATAGTGCCCAAAAGACTGGCAGCAAATAGAGCAATTACTGTCGGCAGCGGTCCGATAAATGCTCCAATAAAAGCGAGAAACTTAACATCACCCATCCCCATCCCTTTGGTCAGCACAGCTATTACCAGCAGTACTCCCCCACCTACAATAATACCCAGCATACTGTGAAAAATAGGGATGGTCCACCTTAAAGCAGCAAAACAGAGCCCTATTATCATCCCCGGAAGGGTTATCACATTGGGCAGAATTTGATGCTGCAGATCGATCACACTAGCTATCAGCAGCAGCGAAAAAAAGACCAGCAGGACCACAAGTTCCTGCCATGAATCGGCGGAAAAAGCGTAGAAAGCAAATCCAACCGCGGTGAGCAGCTCTACCACTGGATACTGCCAGCTGATTGTAGCTCTGCAGCTGCTGCACTTTCCCTGCTGAATTAAGAAACTGAGAACAGGAATTAATTCCCTAGGCCTTAAGGTATGTCCGCAGCTGGGACAGTGAGATCTAGGGGCAACAATTGATTGGCCTTTGGGAATTCGGTAAATCACAACGTTAAAAAAACTGCCGAAAACCGAACCAAGTATGAAAAACAACCAAGTCACAACCATAATTCATTCATGTCCTTTAATTGATTTAAAACATTATATACTAGCGCAAGCAATCCTGGAGTAAATTGATGATCAAGCTCAATCGTCCGCTTGTAGGCGCTACCTTTAGCAGTGACAGCATAGCAGGGTTTGGTTTGATTTAGAACCAAAGCAGCAGCAATAGGAATCTGATCTGCGTCCAACTGGAATTGAGGCTGTTCCTCCAAAAGCTCTCCAAGCACCTGACGAACTAAAATTTCACTCATATTCTGAAGCTGATAGTCGTCACTGTCCTGTTCGTGGCGGGGGTTCGCTCTAACCTTCTCCGCTGCCTGGCTCACCAACTGCTCCAAGTTCTCAGCATCAGTCTGATCCAGCTCATCAAAGCTGGTTTTAACCTTAATGTACTGAGGTTTAACAGAGTTTAGAACCAGCGCACAGATATCTAGAATACAGCGGGGGCAGAAATCAAACTCCGGATCTGACTGCTGTTTCTGCTGAATCAGATCGAACACAATATCTTCCATGTAGTTGTGGACCTCATAATTCAGATTGGCTGCAGCCATAATCTGTTCTCTCCTTAAATTCATTCTCGATATTTCTGATGAATCTCGACAAACTTATCCTCACAGGCAATAAAAGCTTCCACAATCACCGGATCAAAATGCTTTCCGGCGCTTTTAACAATAATTGAGCGGGAAACCTCATGGGGATAGGCATTTTTATATACTCGCTTGCTCACTAAAGCGTCATAAACATCAGCTAAAGCCACGATCCGAGCACTTAAAGGAATCTGTTCCCCTGCTAGACCCTGGGGATAGCCTGTCCCATCATATTTTTCATGGTGGCTTAAAGCAATCTCAGCTCCCATCTGAAGATAATCGGTTTTGATTTGATGGTTGGCAGTAGCCATTAGGGTATCGTAACCGATAATTGTATGGGTTTTCATAATCTCCCACTCCTGATCATCAAGGCGGTCTGTTTTCAACAGGATGTGATCAGGGATGCCAACCTTGCCGATATCGTGGAGTGGACTGGTTAAATAAATATTGTCGATAAAGCTGGGATTAATAACCTCAGGATAGACCCGCTGATTGTAGAGATACTCGGCAATAGTCTTGGTGTAGTGCCGCATCCGCTCCAAATGGTGACCGGTTTCGTAATCTCGCGATTCAACCAGCTTCGAGATGGCAAAAATTACAATGTCCCGAGATTCAATATCCACTATCCGCAGGCCAACCCTGATTTTTGCTTCCAATTCCGCCAGTGTGAACGGATTAAATATGTAGGTATCTGCCCCTGCTTCCAAACCACACACAATTTGATCAGTATCATCGCTGGCAGTAATAATGATTATGTAAGTATAGCAGCTGCCCTCAGTAGCCCGAATCCGGCGGCAGAGCTCTAAGCCATTCATTAACGGCATATTCCAATCAGTGATAACGATTCTCGGACGCTCAGCTCGCCAAACAGTATAACCTTCCGCACCATTGGATGCTGTCAAAGATTTATATCCTAACTGTTGAAGTAAAGTCTGCAGCTTTTGCCTCCAGAAGTGATCATCCTCAACGATCAGAATTTTCATCGGTCTCTCCCAGCTTTCCTTTGTTCTTGTTAAACTCAAAAGCTAAAAGCTGCCTTCTTTACTGCCTATGCTTCGACAACCAGTTCTGCATTCCCTTTGAATATTGAATAAATGACAGAATTTTCCAGGTTACCTTCAGTTTATCACATTAACTTAACATTTGTAAAGTTTTGGATCGGAAAAATATAAGTTTTATAAAAATAGACAAAAAAAGCTGGACGCTGCAGCAGCAATCCAGCCTTTATTAGCATTTCTCTAAACTAGGAACCCAAACAGCGCACCGAAGTAGAGCATCAGAGAAAAATAGCAGAGAAAGAGCACAAAAGTGTAAATCTGCAGCCGTTTCGGATTAATCTTCTTTCTCATCAGCCAAATAAATAATAACAGCAGTGGTATTACAATCAGCTTCAAGACCGCGAAATAGGGTGTATTGATCAGGGGAGCTGTAAGCGGATTTAGCTCCTGACCGCCAAGGGCAGCCAGGGTCTCAGTAAAATAATAATCAGCAGCATTGAAAACTCCGATTAAAACCAGCATTACTGCAGTCAGTTCGTAGCCACTTCGGTTGTTCAACTAAAAAACCTCTTTCCTGTGCCTTTAAGTTAAGTGTGAGCAAAAGGAAAGAGGTTTATGAATTAATTTATCCGCTTTCGCCGCTCTGAGTCGGCTGCACATTGCGGGCCTGCCAGCGGTTAACTGCACCAATTCCCAGGGCTACCAGGAGCAGCGCTAATACTGTGGAGGGGGTTAAAGCTTCATTTGGCAAGAGCAGACCTGATAATATCGCTCCAGAGATGGGAATCACAAAGCGATAAATTGTCACTTCTCCCGCTTTATTGTATTTCAGCAGGTTGTACCAGATCGAAAAGGCGATTGCAGAAAGCAGAGCTGAATAGACAAACAAAACCCAAAACAGCGGTGTTGGCTGTAGAGACTGATCAGCCAAAGCTGGCAGACCTAAGACCAGCAGCAGACAAGAACCGAGAATCAGCTGATAGGCGTTGGTGGTGACCGGATCGATGCTGGCTGTTAGTTTCTTAGCCTGGAATGTACCTAAAACCGATGCTAAACCCGCTAAAATCAGAAAGCCTTCTCCCTTGAAGCTGAAATCCCAGGACATTCCGGAAGCCCCTGTCTGCCAGTTGACTAAGATAATTCCGGCAAAACCGGTAATCAGACCAAAAACTTTACCGGTATTAAGTTTATCGTCTGGATAAATAAAATGGGCAAACAAAACTACAAAGAAGTTGCCAACCGAGTTTAAAATCGCGCTTTTGATTCCAGTAGAATTGGCCACTCCGTTGTAAAAAAAGAAATACTGCAGCCCTGTCTGAGCTAAACCCAGCAACAGCAGGGGCATAAAACCTTTGGAAGGTATCGATACCGATTTACGAAACACGAATTTTTGCACTACGATTAAAATTAGACCTGCCAGCAGAAACCGCGCTCCAGCAATCAGCATGCGAGCCGAGACGTCACCGGTGCCAATCTGCAGTTCCTGATAGGTAATCTTTAACACCGGAAAGGCGCTGCCCCATAAAATGCAGGCTATCACCGCCATCACTGCAACAAAGTATTTGTTGGTCCATAGACTTGCTGTTTTCAATATCCTCATCCTTAACTGTATTTGCTAACTTTGTCCATTGTAGCGAATTTGACTGGGTTTGACAAGCCATCACACCGGTCAGTACTTGCAGCTGTACCCCTATTATTCCCCATTAGTTCACACTGCACTCAGTTAGATATCCAGCTGTGCTCCATTGGCTTTTAACCAGCCGAGGCGCTCTTGATAATCCGGCAGTACTGACTCAACCAGATCCCAATACTCCCGAGAATGGTTCATGTGCACCAGATGACACAGCTCATGGACGAGGACATATTCCAAAACAGGTAAAGGGGCCATCGCCAAACGCCAGCTGAGCAGCACATTTCCCAGGGAAGAACAGCTCCCCCACCGCTTCCTAGCACTGCTTACCTTGATCTTTGCTGGTCGACGACCAATCACATCCACATATTCTTCGACCAGCTTCGAAGCAGTAGCCAGCACCTGCTCCCCATACCACTTCTGCACAAAAGTCCGCAGCAGCTCAGGATCAAAAATAGGAGCAGTAATAACTAATTCGCCCCCATTAAGCTTTACTACTGGCTTCCTGACACCCTCATCAATCACCACCGCTAAGCGGTATACCTGACCTAAATAAACGAACTCCTCGCCGTCAATAAACCGCTTTTCAACTGGAGGGGTTCGCTGTTTTAAGATCTCAAGTTTTGCCAAAATCCATTCCGCTTTTGACAGAACAAGCTCATAAACTTGACTTTTAGACACTCCCAGTGGTGCTTTTACCCGCACCACATCGGGATTCTCAACCCTGATTTCAAGATTTTTACGTCGGCTGTATGTTAGTTCGAATTCAATAATTTGATCGTTATACTTAATCTGCTCCATAGTCAACCCAATTCCTTACTAAAGTTTAAAACCAAGCCTTGTCCCACTTTTGCCATCAATGGTCGCTCCCAAAACTAGAAACTCCATATCGAAGCTGTATTCTTCTCCCTTACTGCTTTCTCCGGTAACACTGAAATAAAGCATTGGTTCGTTATTCTTAAACTCTAGGTTAAAAGAGATATCCGGATTGTTGTTCAGCACCTGCTTCTCGCCAGCATTTGAGTAAATAAGCAGACCATCTTCTACGTAGATCTGATGCGGTAAATCCACAAAATCGTCTCCAATAATAATCTTTTCAGCAAAGCGAACTTTCTTTCCAAACAATGATTTAACGAGATAAACAGTCTGGCGTACTTCCGATTTGACCGCCGCTGAAGCGGAATAGCGATTCATGCTGACAAACATGAAAAATATTAATCCAAACAATACAGCGCCAATACTTAAGGCAGTGAGCAGCTCTACCAATGTAAACCCATCCGACTTTCTCAAAGCGTTTACAACTTTCAAGCTAACTCACCTACTTTGATGCTCAATGAAATAGTCAATCATAACCGAATGTTTACCGCCACCATAGTATGCTACAACGGTTATCTTATATCCAGAAACTGGAGATAAACCTTCTACCGACTGAGTATGCTCCCCTATATGGTAGAAAACCCCGTCCTCGGAACTGGTAAAAAGGTCATCATATTCATCTTTAGATGTTCCCGAATCAACCTTCTTAGATATATCTGTTGCATCCTCATCCGCGTTGATAGCAGCGATAACCTCAACTGTAAGCCTATCCATCAGCTCCTGAGCAGCTGCCACAGCTTCTAACCTTTGATCCGTCAGCATAGATATTGCTGCATTGGATCCCAACAGCTGAAAGAAGGCAACAATTAAAACTACAACACCCAGTATTCCTACCAAAATCTCAATTAACGAAAAGCCCGAATCCGATTCCAACTTTCTCCCCAAACTAACCCTTCTTTTCCTCATGATGTTCCTAAAGTCCATCTACCTTTGTACCGCCATGTTCCCCTGTCTTCTCCTTCTCCGCCAATCAGCAGACTCGGAGCTCTACCTGAAGGCCAATTAAGTGAATTGAAAAAAGATAGATCGTAGGAGTAGTCACCGATAATTTGATCTCCTCCACCTTCGATGAGGGCAGATTTTACTACCACAGTACCACGAGTCCTACCGGAGCCATCAGAATGAAACTTAGCATTGGGTGCATATAAAACTCTAGTGTAAGCATTAACATCTCCGCTAACTTTCACATTTGTTCCGCCCGTTACTATTTCACCGGTGAAACCGCCGCTGTTTGAAATAATGATATCAGCACTTTCGGCGAATAGCGATCCAACAAAGCGAGTGTTATTAGGAAAACTTAGTGAGGAGCTCCCTTTGTAAAATACATCTAAATTTCTATAGTTTCCATCAATATTAACCTGACTGTCGCCACCTATGAAAATTGAATCATCAACATACAACACAAGTTTGCTGTTAGGTCCTACATTCAGGAGTTTAATAGAACCTTGTTCTATATTTAATCTTTTCACCCGTATTACCCGGGTACCGTTTTTTAAATCTATACCGACCTTCCTGTTACTCGTAATTTTAATTTCATCGTAATACCCGTCTTCGCCAATATAATAATAGAATTCTTCTTCGGGTTCTTCGGGTTCTTCGGGTTCTTCGGGTTCTTCGGGTTCTTCGGGTTCTTCGGGTTCTTCGGGTTCTTCGGGTGTATCAAAACTCCCTCGGCTAGGAAGATCCTCTGGAAAAGCCGGAAAAATAGGTAACGGGAAATTCAATGGTTCTTCAAGATTTTTTATCTCTCCATCGGGAATCCGATCCTTTACTGATGAATCGTTGGGTATACTAACAACTGTATCGGGATCTCCATTCACCCCGATATACAGATCACCTTGCTTAATATTAGTGTCCCCAAATACTACAGCATTAGCTTCTGTGGAGTTCGTTGCGACAGTGCCAATAATACTAATGCTACCTGTCATTACAATACCATTCTCAGCGAACAAAGCCATCGGAACTCCGCCACTGCCACCAGTAGAGCCACCTATGATCTCTTTTAGCTCCGCATAGTCGATCATATACCCAACCGATTCCATTCCAACTACAACTCGGTCGCCTCTTCTAACGTAACCCCAAGACTCGATTATTAAGTTACTTTTAGTATCATCCAAGGAAATTCTAAACGATATGTTGTGATCGGGAGGATTATTTTCGTCTTTAGTAAATCCGGTATCGATGCCACCATAAAACCATTGATCCAAAATACTATCACTAATACCTTCATTTGAATCATAGTTTGATATGATCAGTCCCATAGCAACTTCAACGCCTGATTTAGCGTAATAATGAGCCCGCACTGAGTTAGTTTCCTGTTCCACCTGTTTCTTGTTGTTTAATCCAACAATTCCAATTCCCGCTCCCAAGACAGCAGCAACCAAGCCCATTATAAGTACCGAGACCATCACTGAACCTTTTTCATTCCGATACCAGTTAAACATCAATATCCCCCCTATCTATAAAACCTTCAATAACCCCGCGAGGATTATGAAAATATCCTCGCTGGGTTATTTCATATTTTTCTATTCTACTAATCTTCTATTATTCACTAGAGTCAACAATTTCAATGTCTCCACGACGGTATTTATTATCATCAGTATCATTAATATAGATCCTTGCACTTTTTCTTTTAGGTTCAGATGTTTCAGCACTAATGTAATCTTGCCCAGATTCCCAGGTCAAACTATAGACCAAATATTTACCATCCTTAAAGTCCTCGCCTAAGTATCTTCCCAGTTTACTTAGATTAAATGACTCTTCATCGTCTTCTTCAAATGACCCTTCACCGTGTTCTATGAAATAGTACTTTATAGCCATACTAACTGCCTGAAGCTCAGCAAGTGTGGCAGCCTCATGTGATCTGTCAATGAACCCACGATATGTCGGTACACCGATCCCAGCCAATACACCTAGAATAACAATTACAACCAACAGTTCAACTAGGGTAAAGCCTTTTTCTTCTTTAGACATTCTGTTCCATAAAAGTCTTAACATGTTTTAGCCCCCTCAAATATTTTGCTGATAATAACTCCCATTAATATTCTACAGTTTTTTTCGACTACCTCCTTTCAATCCCTAAAATATTTTTTATTTTGGGAAACCCGCTTATCTTCCATTATTGAGTTTCCGTAAAATAACTCTTAGGGATTAGGCCGTCCGAGCCATCTACAACATGGGGTACTAAAAAGATGCTCATCTCGGTCTTTTCCGTAGACTTACTGGTCTTGGTAAAGAGACGCCCAAGGATCGGCAGATTTGATAGGATTGGAACACTGTTAGTGCTCTCTACCTCCTGCTCCTGCAGCAGTCCTCCTATCAATACTGGCTGACCATCCTTAACCCGAATTATTGTCTCGGCTTCGCGAGTTCTGATTTGAGGATAAGAATCTCCCTCGATAAAAGAAAAAGTACTTACTTCTGGCCACACCGCGATTGTGATATAACCATCATCAGATACCCGCGGTAACACTCTAAGATTGATACCTGACTCCAGGAACTCAATCCGCTCATTATCCTCATCATCTCTCAGCACAATCGGGACTCTATCTCCTACAAAAATATTAGCTTCCTGTCCGCTTAAGGTTGCAATCTTGGGACTAGCTAGGATTTTCACCTGCCCGCTATCTTCCAGCGCCCTTAGAGCAAAAGCTACTTCCCATGGCTCCCAGGTAAGTTCAACATAGCTTTTACTGCCGGAATCACGATTCTCTGAAAGCACAAAGCCTTCAAAATTGGGGTTCCATTCAATCCCAAAAACATTGAGAGCATCGCTGCTCATCTCTTGAATCCACACTTCTAAGAGAACCTGCGTTAACGGCTGGTCATACTCCAGGATAAACTGGTCAACTTGAGCAATCTCATAGTCCTTCGCTCTAATCATGACACTTTTAGTCGACTCATCGATTTGGATTCGATCTGATGGTAGAATCAGTCCGATCATTCGCGCTGCTGCCTGCGGTTCAGTGTGATTGAGCCGATACACTTTAATCTTATCCGGGTCAACCACTACCTCCGGTTCTTTTCTGGCAGCAATCATCGAGTCATCTTTAAACTCAATCTCAATATCTACAACCTTCTTAAGCTGTTCGATAACAGTATCCGGATCCATGGACCCAAGATCGGTTATCACGATTTTTTCATCAAACTCGGATAAAGCAATCAGGTTTAAGTCCAGGTTAAAAGCGAGCTGCCGCAGGACATCCAGCACAGTCTGTTCCGTCTCGGAATAAGTACGCCTGGGGCGATCCAGATCATTAATTAAAACTTCCGCTTCATCCAACACACTTACGGTTCCGTTCAGAACAATAATACCGTTTTCTTGGACGTAAGTTTCGATATCAGCAAAAATCCGGCTTAACATTTCTACCAAGGTCTGCGGCTCCACATGCTTGACTGTTACCAGGCGAATAGAGCGCTTTTCATATTGCTCCACAGTCGATTTCAAGCCTACCAGTAAGCTGCTGTCGGTAATACTATAGGTACAGCCGCTTAACTCCGCCACAAGATCCAATGCTTCTTCCAGGGAGCGGTTCTTAATCTCAACCGTACCTGATCCACTCACACCATCATCTATCAACACACTCAAACCCGCAAACTCGCCGATGGTGGTAAAGATATCGCGGTAAGAAGCATTTTCAAAGTAAAATGACAGCTCTTGCGCGCCGACAGCGTTCGTCATAGTTAACAGGAGAACGAGCGCGGTACCCAACCACATTTTCCAGGACAGTGCCTTTGTCTGCATGTTATTACCTCCCCATCCGGACAGTGAAATTCCGCTCTCCTTTTACGAATTGAGCTTCCTTGTCCTGCGCTGAGGTTAGTGTCCAACCCTCAACTACATCATTTACTGCAGCCAGCCGCGTTTTCCCTTTGTATTCGATTAATACCAAAATCTGGTTATTGCCTTGAATTATCCCTTTCAGTACAAAATCGGGAACATCTTGAGCGGTAATGAACTCAGCAATCATCTTCCACTCATCAGCAGTAGTAGCTGCTGACAGCATACCAAGGGCAGGATTCCAAGAGAATTTACGGTGCTGCCACAGCTCCTGCAGCTTTTGTACAAGCTGGGATCCATCCGCGTATTCAACTCTGATACTGTTAGTTACCAGCGTTTCTTCACCGGTTTGAATAGATACCGCGTGACTTGCTTTTGGGGCGCTGATTTCATCATACTGCTTTACTAGTTTAATTGCACCTTGGACATCAGCTTTACTTCCCGATAAAACCAAAATTTTATGCTGAGCGTCAGCGTATGTATCCAATCTCGGGAATACTACTCGAAGCAGCTGCACCACATTTTCAGGCTCAGTATATTCAAGGATGATAAAGGCGTAATCAGGTTCGACAAATGCCTGCTGCAGTCTTTCCTCTGATGCTATTACTAAGGTGTTGTCAACAATATGATAGGAATAACCGGTAGTGCGGGATACTAAATCCAGCGCAGTTGCAATTGGCAGATCGCGCAGATAAAAGCTTACTGTACCGGATACACTGGGATCAATCAGCACATTATAGCCGGCAAGTTCACCTAAAATATGGAAGACATCAGCTAAAGGCGCATTGCTGAACTCCATATCCACCGAATCGGTGCTGGCTGCAGAAACCGCGACTGATAAAATCAAGACTAAACATAAACCAGCTAAACTTAACCCAAATTTTCTCTTCATGAACTCCGCCCCCCTAATGAAAGTTGAATCTCTATGCCGCTTAAATTAAGGATCACTAGACTGTTGGTGATATCTACTATCCGTGCTGGTCCAATATAATCGCCAACTTTCAACCACTGCAGGCTGTTATTAAATGAAATCAAAGCCCGTTGATCTCCACTGGCAGTTATGATTCCCAACACTGAGACTTCATCGGTACTAAACTGGTCGATGACCGCTAAAGGGATGCCAAATGCTTCAGGGTTCTTGGTCACAGTACCCGATTGCAAAGGCACAGGAACAGCCCAGTAGTGATCCGGGTCCTGGTCATCGGGAATCACATAGAGACTGAGATTGGCATACAAATCAACTCCGCTCTCTGCATCGCTTGTCAGGTGAACATTATCAATGGTTACGCTGGGTAGATTAGCAGTGATACCCGCCAGCACCGTGACAAGGCTGCCAATGTGTCCGCTCATTTCTAGCGTCAATGGATACCAGGACTCTCCATCAGCGGTTCTTAGAGTGTAATACTCTAGTTTTATTTCGTCGGCCTCTGCGGCAAGGTCCTTAATCACCGTCAGTACTACCGGCAGATCACTTGCGGAGGGCACTAGGCTTTTAGTCTCTCGAATCTTTTCTTCCTTTGCAGCGACTTCGTTAAGGAGCGACGGTCGCCTGCTGATCAGCAGATTAAAGATACTCTGTTCCTGCTCTGCATCAATGATTAAATAACTTAAGCGGTCAGCCTCACTGAGCGGGGTCCAGAGTAAGAAATACGCTGAAACTAATACTGCGATATAAATCATGCTGATTGAAACGGCCTTAACTGGACCCTTAAGCACAGCATTACCTCCTCTGCACATCGATCTGAAAATCTACTACAATACTGGAAGCAGCGTTGATGGAATTCACTTTAGCAGTAAATCCTTGTTCGCCCAAATTCCGCAAAAACTCGGTAATAGTCCGGAAATCAACGGCATACCCGGTAATTTCCGTATACTGGTTGTCGATACTTACCTCAGTTAGCCAGAGACCGTCGGGAACACAATCAATTATCGGTACCAATACTTGTTCAGTAAGGCCGTGTTGGTTCGATTTTTGAGCCAAAGCCGAATAATAGGTAAGCTTATCGGTCTGTTTGACAACCTCTTTTTCCAATTCCTGCACTGCCCTTGCTTGTTCTCGCAGCGAGTTCGTATAACTAACGGCATTCTGATACTGCTGCTTTAAAGCATCCAACCGCAAATTCTGCATATATCCAAACCCAAGTACTGCTATTAACAAAGCCAACCCTAAACTGATAACAACAAACTCCCAGCGAACTTTGCTCTGCTTTAAGGGCCTGTGTTCAACAGGCATCAAGTTAATCTTCACTCAGCTAACCCCCTTAAAGCTAGCCCCACCGCATTGCTGTAAATAGCTGCATCATCAGGGAGTTTCCTAGCTTCTGTGAGGCTTACGGCTGAGAATGGATTACAGATTTCAATGGCTACACCTAGTTCCTGTGCGAGAATTTGATCAAATCCCATCAGGTTTGCGTTGCCGCCGCATAAAACTACTTTTGGCATCACTTCACTGATTGCTGATGCCCTAAGCTGCGCCCGCAGATAATCGAGGGTTTGGAAGATCCCCCCAATATACTGCTGGATCACCGAGCGGAGCAGATTCTTTGACCCCGCCCCCTTAAGCAGCAGATAGTCAAGATCATTCTGATTCTTCAACTGCTTTGCCGCGGAAATGTCAACCTCGAAAGCTTGACTGATACCTTCATCAATCATAACCCCCCCAACGGGAAGCACTCGATGCACCGCATATTGATTGTTAATCTCAGCATAAATTGTAGTTTGATGAGCCCCCAAGTCCACAAAACAGATATTATCCTGCTTATAGAGGTGCGGCAGACTAAAAGCAGCTATATCAAACACATGGGGGACTAAACCAACACTGTTTAAAAGTTCGATGTACGGATCAATTAAATCCCGGTAACAACCGACGACAATAATTTCCAACTCTTTTTCGGTCCGGTTTAAAACATCATAGCTGTAAACCACGGAACTTGTATTGCTGTTGGTTGTTAGGTTAAAAATATCTTCGATTTCAAAATCAAGTGACGCAGCTAGCTCTTTCTCGGGCATGGGAGGCATTGTAACTTTCCTAATCAGCACATCCTGATTGGTAATGCCCAAAACGACATTTTCAGTTTTATGTCCAGAGACATCCAACAAGTGACGCAGAGCTTTTTTTAATCCTTCAAGATCTGAAACTCTGCCTTTACTAAACCCATGAGGAGGAGTAGGTGTTTGAGCCGCAGTGTAAAGAACCGCATCCTTACCCTTTTTCTGCAGCTCTACCAGCTTAATCACTTCACTCCCGATATCTAAACCAAGGCATCTGCGCAAAATCCTCACCCTTTATATCTGTGTCATCATCTGAATCATCGGCAAATAGACGGAGACCAAGATAAACAGCACAATCACCGCCAGAATTAAAATCGTTATAGGTTCGATTAGTTTAGTAAAAGATCCTACGGCGAAATTCACTTCTTTATCATAAAAATCCGCTAGATGCCCCAAGGAATTCTCCAGATTACCGGTTGATTCTCCGACTGCAATCATCTGAACCAGCATCATGGGAAAAATCGGGTTTTCCTTCATTGGTTCCACCAGACTGCGGCCGGACTCGACCGCTGTCCGCGATTTCGCTAACGAACGCTTAATCACTACATTTTCTACTAACCGCTCGCAAATATCCAAACTTTTAATAATCGATATGCCGCTGTCTAAAAGCAATCCAAAAATCCGGCAAAACCTAGCAAAAACAATCATTTTGTTGAGATTTCCCAGCACCGGCACTTTTAACATAATCAAGTCTTTCTGCCACTTGCCCACACTGGTGCTGAAATACCAGCGATAAGCAAATCCAAAACCGATGATCAGTGCCAAAATAGCGTACCAGTATTTGACGGCAAAATCCCGGGCATCAAGAACTGCCAGGGTGATCGCCGGTATCTGAACTCCGAAGGATGAGAAGTTCTGAATCAACATCGGCAAAACCACAAATAACAGTGCCAGTACTACTAAAAACGCTACACTTCCAATAATTGCAGGATACATTAAGGCTTCTGACACTTTTTTCTGCAGTTCATCTTCCTTTTCGTAATATACAGCTAATTGGTTAAAAACTGTCGAAAGCTCTCCCGCAAGCTCCCCCGCTTCCACCAGATGGACAAATTCATGGGGGAAAACAGTTCTGTGCTTGTTGATCGCATCAGTGAAAGAGCTGCCGCTGGCAATATCTAAGCGGATGGTCCGCAGTGCATCCGTTAAGCGCTTGTCCTGACTCTGCTCTTCCAAGAGCT
>FZPS01000069.1_pt277 | contig 36500 bp, 53 predicted proteins | sample 1817821 | NCBI WGS metagenome assembly FZPS01 (sample SAMEA104158645, study PRJEB21678) | metagenome | place: Germany | collected 2015-04-21 | reverse complement strand
GGCACCAATGGGGGCTGCCAGGACAACAAGCTCCCCGTCTTTGACCGGAGCATATCCTGTATCCCACTCATCCACAGCACCCAAATCCTGAGCCAGAGCCAGGCTTTTGGGATCGAGATCAATGCCCACCACCTTCTTTGCCAAACGGTGTTTGCGGATCGCCATACCCAACGATCCACCGATTAATCCGACTCCGATGATTACAACCTGTTCGAAAATTGTGCCCATCAGATCTTGCCTCCCTCAAACCCTTTCTAAGGGTTACTGCCTAATATTTGACCAAACCACTGCCCGTTCCTGCCAAAACCCACTGTGATTATCCAATGTTAGTGGAATTTGTGATCTTTTTGTCAATTTATAAAGGAATCTTTCTTCAATAAGAGAATATATACTAGAGCAAGTGATTAATTTCACGCTCGGCAGTATTATTCCCTTTCCAGACTGGTTTGGCCTTATATGTAAATCTAACAAATACAAAAGAGGAGGTCGAACATATGAAGGCATTTGTAATGCGCAGGATTGGTGAAGTAGGGTTCATGGAAAAGGAGAAACCGACCTGCGGGCCAAATGACGCCGTTGTGCGGGCTACCAGAGGGCTGGTCTGCACATCGGATGTGCATACGGTGGCAGGTGCCATTGGTGAGCGGGTTAATCTCACCCTAGGCCATGAAGCAGTCGGGATTGTTGAGGAGGTTGGAAGCGAAGTCAAACTGTTCAAACCAGGAGACAGAGTCTGCGTTGGCGCCATCACTCCCATCTGGGGCTCGGATGCAGCGCAGCGCGGGTATCCATCCCAGTCCGGCCAGGCTCTGGGGGGCTGGATGTATGCAAACGTAAAGGATGGAACATTTGCGGAATACTTCCATGTTAACGAGGCGGATGCCAACATGGCCTTGATTCCCGATGATATATCGGATGACGCAGCTGTATACTGTACAGATATGATGTCCACAGGATTTGCCGGTGCAGAAAATGCCAATATCCCCTTAGGCGGGACTGTGGCAATTTTTGCCCAAGGCCCAGTAGGCTTGATGGCCACTGCAGGGGCAAGGATGCTGGGAGCAGGCTTGATCATTGCCGTGGAATCAGATCCGAAGCGGCAGGAGCTCTCCAGGTTTTACGGGGCTGATGTGATTGTGGACTTCACCAAGGAAAACCCAGTGGAAAAGATCATGGAGCTCACCGACGGCCAGGGAGTCGACTCAGCCGTTGAGGCACTGGGAGCGGATATCACATTCCAGCAGGCAGTCAAGGTTACTAGGCCGGGCGGCACTGTTTCCAACATCGGCTATCACGGCTCCGGCGAGTTTGTCCACATTCCGCGTTTAGACTGGGGTGTGGGTATGGCCAACATTACCATCGTTACCGATTTGTGCCCCGGCGGGCGTGTCCGGATGGAAAGGATGCTGTGCCTGGTTAAGACCAAGAGAGTGGATCCAACCCGCCTGACAACCCATACCTTCTCATTTGACGAGGTAGACAAAGCGTTTGAAATGATGAAAAACAAAACAGACAACATTATCAAACCTTTGATTGTGTTTTCGTGATTGTGATCAGATTATCAACTGCTGCACCTGTAAACGCGCCTGATGCCGCCGGCGGCGGGATCAGGCTTTTTTTTGAATGTGCGCTGGCTTGGCATTCATGCTCAAATATGATATCTTTAGAGTGAATAAAGTGTATCAATCCATGGGATTTAGGGAGGTGAACACATGGAGGAAAAACTGGAAATTCTCGATGCCCAGTCTCGTCATGTCGGCAAGGAATGCTCTCGCTGCGGGAAAGAACTGGCAGTCGATGACGAGGCAGTAGAATGCCCCCGTTGTCACCGGGTCCATCATGCCGATTGCTGGAAAGACAACGGAGGCTGTGCCCGGAGAGGGTGCCCCCAAGTGGCCAAAGCGGTTGTCGGTGAACGCTCGGCAGGTGACGGCCCTCCACCGCCCATATCACCTCAGCGCCTATTGATCGCGGTAGGAGTAGTTATTGCCCTTATTATCGTTTCCATTATTTGGCCGAAACCATCCGATCCGGCTGCCGGCCGGATCAAAATCAGCGTTTTGCTTGAGGCTTCACTTGAAGAACAAAACGAGCTCAACCAGATTGTTAAGAGATTTAATGAAGCAGACGAGGAAATCTACATTGAACTCCACACAACAACCCGCAGCATGATTGAAAGCCAGCTGTTTGTACGCATGGCAGGGGGAGATGCACCGGATATTTTTGCCCTGCCGTATGACCGCTTTGAGTCGATCCAACAAGAGCTGGGTGCCATGTACCCCCTCGGCAGCGCCGACGACCGGGCCTATGGTGTCCAACATCCCAGCCAACTGCGGGCAATCAGTATTTTTGTGCATACAAAACATCCCGATGCGGCCATAACTGTGCTGCGGTACCTGTTGACCGAAATGACACGCCGGGATCTGGCGGAGTTTAAAGAACAAGCCCATATCCTTGATCCGGAACTGATGCTGGATATTGATGCTTTTTTGAGCCTTCCTTACTAGTTCTATCTGTTAACCGATTCTCCACTGCAACCATAGACTATAATGCCAGCCTTGACAGTGGAGTGAACGACAATGATCAAACCAAGAATCAAAAACCCGCATCAGATTTATGATTATCAATATGAGCTTTATGGCTATAATTACGATTTTGATCAATACTGCCCCAATGCGAAAACACTGCGGCAGCCACTGAAACTGCCGCGCCCTCTCAAAACCAAACAAGAGCCGGGATAACCCAGCTCTTTTTTTATGGCTTCTTGCCTGCAGATCCCTGCTTGATTGCTTCCCGCGCCAGCTGATCGCAGCGGTTGTTCCAATCATTGTCGGCGTGGCCTTCCACCTTGATCCATTCGATATCATGTTTCTTGGCCAACTCCAGCAGCTGCTCCCACAAATCCTGATTGCTCACTGGCTGGTTGCGAGCGTTTTTCCAATCTCGCCGCTTCCAGCCGGCAAACCAATCCCGCGCAAAGGCGTTAACCAGATAAGCACTGTCAGAATATAACTTGACCCGGCAGCTGGTTTTCAACCGCTTTAAACCCTCAATGGCGGCAGTCAGCTCCATCCGCTGGTTGGTTGTATGCTCGGCATGCCCGCTGTACTCTTTCACGTGTTGGCGGAACCGATCATTGTAGATCAAAATCGCTGCCCAGCCTCCCGGCCCCGGGTTGCGGGAACAAGCACCATCGGTATAGATTTCCACCAATTGACGCACCAACATCACTCCCAATTGCGCCGGCGGCACAGTATTGGACGGATGCATTCCAAAAAGAGCGGGGTTTGCCCAGTCCTGCTTTTTACCATTCGATGAGCGGCGGCTCATCGGCGCCAGGTTTGGCTTCAAAGAACGGCCGCTCTTCTTTGCCAAACATATTGGCAACAATGAGAGTGGGGAACTGCTTGATCTTCACGTTCCATTCCCCCACTGACGTATTATACCGGCGCCTTTCCTGAAAGATCTTGTTCTCACTTGTTGTCAGCTCATCCATAAGGGTGATGAACTGGGTGTTTGATTTCAAATCTGGGTAGGCTTCGGTTACAGCCAGCAGCTGCACCAGAGCCCGGTCCAGAGCTTGATCGGCTTCAATCATCTCTGCAGGGGTACTGGCCGCCAGCATCCGCGAACGGGCATCGGCAATATCCGTAAAGACCGTCTCTTCATGCAGGATGTATCGCTTGGCGACCGACACCAGGTTCGGAATCAGATCCATGCGGCGCTGCATCGCGTTCTCCACTTCAGCCCAAGCGGCATCAACGTTTGTCTCCAGCCTTACCAGCCCATTATAGGTGGAAATGACCGCGCCCGCCACCGCTCCCAAAGCGATTAGCAGGATTACAACAACGATCAGCGCTATTATACCGGCACTTACTCCTCTCTTTCTCCCTTCTGTCTTCATACAGCTTACCCTCCTCAGTTTAGAATCTGCGGCTGGCTCCTCCGCCACCGCTGCGCCCTCCGCCAAAACCACCGAATCCGCCGCCAGATCTGCCGCCGGTGCGGCCGCCTCCTGGGCGGGGCATCCGGGTCGGATGGACAATAGGCCGCGGCAGCTGCGGGTTGCTGCCCGGGCCGTCTGAGGCCGTCGGTGGACGCCTGCGGGACATGATCAACACGATGATGGCGATCGCTAAAAAGATCAAGAAAGCCCGTAGGTTGCCGGAATCATCGTCATTTCTTTCCAGTGAAAACGATGCTCCCGTCAGTGCAGCTTGATAGGCCTTTGCCGCTTCAACCATCGCGGTATTATAGTCATTATTGCGCAAGTGAGGTATGACAGACTCATCAAGAATGCGGCCGACCTTGCCTGCCGACAGGACGGTTTCAATGCCATAGCCGGTTTCAACCCTGATTTCCCGCGTGTCTATTACCAGCAAAATCAGGAGCCCGCTGTCTTCAGGCCCGCCAATCCCCCATTCGGCAAACAAGTCAACAGCATAATCTTCCAAAGATTGATCACCAATATTTGAAAGCGTTACAACTGCCAGTTCAATCCCTTGATCTTCAGCCAATGATTCTGCAACAGCCGTGATCTTGGCTTCACTGGCGCTGTCCAGCACATTGGCGAAATCGTTGACATAGCCAACAGGCTTGGGAAAAGCAGCTGAAATAGCTGGTGCAATGGCCAGGATCAGGATCAATACAAACAACTGCTGTAATCTGCCGATAGCAACCCACCCCCTTTTAGCATATTAAGTTTATTATACTATGAACACTGCATAACTGCTAGGGTAATTCTTCTGGGGAAAGCTGCCGGTACACTTCTGAGACAAGCCCCCATTGGAACTGATCCGCAGTCAAGTCCTGCACCATCCGGTAGACCTGTTCCGCCCGTTCCGGCTGGATATCCACAACAAAGGTGACTTCTGTTGCATATAAAATGTCGCAAATGAACACACCGCTGTTGACCAATTCATTCTGTACTTTGCCCATCTGTGGATAATCGACTGTAAGTTTGATGCGCCGATGCGGGACACAGCGGACAATCCCCGCGGCTCTTAACGCCTCTGCGGCAGCGCTTCCGTAAGCGCGGATCAATCCTCCCCGCCCAAGGAGAGTCCCGCCGAAGTAACGGGTGACCACTACTACCACATTAGTCAGATTCAAAGCTTTGATTGCTTCCAAGGTAGGCAATCCGGAAGTGCCGCTCGGCTCTCCGTCATCATAGCATTTTTGCTGTTCCGCATTGGTTCCCACAATATAGGCATAGACATTATGAGCGGCATCCCAGTGCTTCTTGCTGATATCTCTGATAAACTCCTCCGCCTCCGCCACAGAACCGGCGGGCTGGGCCCGCCCGATAAATTTTGACTTGCGCTCAATCAGGGTTATTTCGCTGGCTTTGGCCACTGTTAAGTACTCACTTAACAATTCGTTTCACCTCATTGCTCAAATAAAGAGACCTCGTTGCCATATCCTACCGGGCAGTAAGCGAGGTCTTTGGGTTTGCCTGTTAACTTTAAGCGCGCTGTTGGGAGCGGATCTGCTCAAATCCATTCGGGTAACGTTCCCGCAGTTTGGCGATGTTCTGCTCGGCTATGTCCCCAAGGGAAAGCCCTGCCGCTTCCGCTACATTGGCCAAATACCAGAGGACATCGCCAAGTTCTTCACTTACCTTTTTTGGATCAAGTGGGTGCCCATGAAAAACCACTTTCTTGAGATAATCGCACACTTCACCGGCTTCTCCCGCCAATCCCATGCCGAGATTGGCCAATATGTATTGGGCATCAATCTCCGTGTTTAGAGTCCGCCTTGCTTCCTCTTGATACTGGTTGAACTGATTCAATTTGATCACTCCTGTACTGCTACTTCCGCCAGTGCTTCCGGTATTCTGAAAATGCCGACGCGATCCAACGGCCAATAGGACCAAACCGCCCTGCCGATTATATTCTCTCTCGGCACAAAACCGACACGGGGATCGCGGCTGTCCAGGCTGTCGTTGCGATTATCGCCCAGCACGAAGTAATAGCCTTCAGGGACTATATGGGGGCTAAAACCCCGGATCGGCGGTTCCAGGATATAATCTTCCGCAAGCACGTTGCCGTTGACATACACTTTCCCATTGGCGATGGCAACCAAGTCCCCGGGTACGGCTATGATCCGCTTAATGAACTCTTCTTTGGGATTGGCCGGATACCTAAAGACGACGATATCCCCATGCCTTGGTTGGCGGAACCGGTAAGTAAGCTTATCCACCAACAGGCGCTGGTTATGCTCAAGCGTGGGCAGCATCGAAGTGCCTTCCACGACAAAGGACTGGGCAATAAATACAATAATAAAAGCAGTAAGGATTACAGCTCCGACAATTGATTCAACCCATTCCCTAAGTGGCGACTTTGTTTTCTTGACTTTCATTTCCCCTCACTCCTATCGACAATTTCCACAACCATTAAATGAATTCCTGCCAACCTCACCTGAGGTAAAAGCAGGAACAAGCATAATTAGAACTCCCACAAACATCTTTCGCAAATCTGTTTGTATTGTTGTACTTTGGCTTGAAACAGTTTTTCGTCGCCCTTGCGCAGCGCCAGATCAATTTCGCTTTTCAAGATGATCCCGGAGAGCAGCAGCTCCACTTGTTCCCGGATCAACTGAGTGATCTCTGACTCCATTGCGCATTCAGCCTTAAACTCGGCCACTATCTGCCGGTACCAATCGGGTGTTTCACCGGCAAAGCGGAATTCCACATAGAGGATTCCGGCAAATTTCCGCAGCACTTCCACGGCCTGCACCGGATCATGGATCCAGATTGCCCTGCTTTTCCGCTTCTGCTTCACCAAACGCCCGTTGACCATTGAAACCTCGTTACGCTCGACAGCCCCCAACTCCAGCTCAAAAGGGGGCCCCTCCACCCCGGCTTGTGCGATCATCATCGAGTCAGGCAGATATGCCCGTGTATTCACTATTCGGATTTTGCTCAAAAGCTGTTGGTTCTCCAGCACATACTCCAGCAGGTACTTGCTCATGCGGTGCTTGAGTGGGGTTTTGCTAAACCTGCGAATCACATCAGCAACATCCACCAATCATCACCCCTACTCTGAAAGCAGATTGACACTATAAATATATGGTTAACTGCAAGTACCGATGCCTGTTAGATTGTAATAATCAACCCATCGTAGGCTAGTGACACTGCTTCGGGCAGTTTGCTGTTTGTCGTTTCATGGTCCAAAAGATGTGTAACATGGGTGAAGTATGCCTGCTGCGGCTTGAGTTTGGCAACAAGCTCCAGCGCAGCATCCACATGCATATGGCTTGGATGGGGTTCATAGCGGATCACCCCCAGGATCAACACCTTCAAGCCCGTCAACAGCTCCAGCGAGGGCTGGGGCAGCCGGCTGCAGTCGGTGATATAAGCCAGATCACCAATGCGGTACCCATAGATCGGGAGGTTGCCGTGGTAAGCCGGAACCGGAATAATCGCTACGCCTTCCACTTGAAAAGGCCCATCGACAACTACGGGCTTAACCAATGGTTTGCCGCCGCCAACCTGGGTTTTGCGAAAAACATAGCCGAACACCTGCAGCATCTCGGCAATGGTGTCATAGTTGCCGTAAAACGGCACTGCTTTGCCTGAATGATAGCTGAAAGCACGCAGGTCATCAAAGCCAAAAACATGATCGGCATGGCAGTGCGTATACAACACCGCATCAATCTTCTTGACCCCGGCCCGCAGTGCCTGAAGGCGAAACTCGGTGGCCGTGTCAATCAGCAGATGCAGATTATCGGTTTCAATCAAAATAGACGCCCTGGTGCGGTGATTGCGGGGATCCTTGCTTTGACAGACTTCGCAATCGCAACCGATAACCGGTACTCCATATGATGTTCCGGTCCCTAGAAAAGTTACTTTCACACCCACCCTCCTGCCGCATTTCCAGATTTGGCAAAATTAACCGCTTGACGCAAACATATGTTCTGTATTAGAATAAATACACGATCATATGTTCGCAAGGGGTGATTCTGATGATCGTTTATTGTTCCGCTGAACAAGCAGCCGGTAATGAAGAAAGCTGCAGGCAGCTTTTCCAGTTCTGTTACGGCTGGACTGAGGAAATTGAAATCGAGACAGCCTATGCCTGGTACTGCCGCCTGCCGGATCATTTCAGCCCCGCCGAATTGGGCACCCAGTTTTTGGCCCAGCTGGAAGCTTGCCGGCTGTCAGGCACCTGGGGCGCCGGCGCCACTAAACTGATTGCCAAGCTTGCCACCCTCACCCGGCCGAACACTGCCGTCCCTGCTTCCGCAAATCAAGCTTTTTTGGCAGATCTGCCCCTCACCCTGCTTGACACCTTGTTCGGGCTGCCGGAAGTGCTTCAGCTGCAGCGTCTGGGGATCGACACCTTCAAGGGCCTGGCGCAAGTCCCCCTTAAAGCACTGCAGCTCCAATTTGGCGATGCCGCGGAAAACCTTGCCAGTCTTGCCCGCGGCCAGGACCTTAAGCCTTTTGAGCCGGAAAAACAAATTTTGATCTCTTGGGAAGCCGATTTTTTAACGGACCCGGAACTTGCCGCGCCCATCAGCCGCCCGCAGTTGGATTTGTTTTTGCAAAAAGGCCTGGCTGAAATTGAAGCCCAACTAAATTCCGCCCGGCTGCTTGCGGCCGGGCTCCGTTTGGAATGGCAGCATGGGCATGCCAATTTCAGCACAGTCCGCAAGTTTGATCCGCCAACCGCCGCCAAGGATGTGTTTTACCGATCCCTTGCGGTAATCCTGCCGGAACATCCTGTCGCGCAGTTAAGGATCACCGGCCTGGGTTTTTCACCCCAGTCACCTAAACAATTGGACATTTTCGGTCAAAACCCTACCCGGAAAAAGATCGAGTTGTTGAAATCCCAGTTAAGCGCTGGCCTGGTCCAGCTGAAATTATCCCGCCGCGAAAAGATTTTGGCAATGTGGGAGCAATCCCATCTCTAGGGTTGTCAACAGCGATATTACCGTCAAAACCGCCAGACATCTGCCCCATACTTTTGTCTATCACAGGCAATACAAGGTCGAGTTTATCAAAGACCGCTGGCGGGAATCGGGGCAGTGGTGGTTGGGAGAACAGGAACTCCATGTTTATCAGGTAATCGCTGCCGGTACCCTGTTTGAGCTTCACCATTATCCGGCGCGATCGCGCTGGATCCTCCACAAGATTTATGACTAGTACAATTAAACCGCAGGTGGTTTTTATGTTCGCCCATTTGCATGTCCATTCCGTTTATTCTTTCCTTGACAGCACCACTTCCGTAACTACATATCTGCAGAAAGCCGCTGAATTCGGCATGACAGCCATGGCCCTGACAGATCACAACTGCCTCAGCGGCGCAGTGGAGTTTCACAAGGCCGCCCTCGAACTCGGCATCAAGCCGATTCAAGGAGTGGAAATCACTATTGAAGGCGGCTATCACCTCACTCTACTGGCTCAAAATAATAAAGGTTACCAAAACATCTGCCAGCTGCTTACCAGTGCTTTTCAAATCGATCGCAAACAGCCAATTGTTCCCTGGGAAAAATTGGCTGCCTATCATCAAGGTTTGCTGGTGCTCACAGGCTGCAGGCGTTCCGCCATCTGGCAGGCGCTCCTTTCCAATCAGCCGCAGCTGGCCTTGAAGCATCTTAAAAGGCTGGTTGCCATCTTCGGCAGAGAAAACACCTATCTGGAAATGATCAATACCTTCCTTCCCAAAACCGGACTGGTTTTAAAGGCGATTGCCCAATTAGGCGAATATGCCAAAGTGCCGGTAGTCGCCACTAATGATGTCCATTACCTGGAAAAAGCCGATTTTTGCCTTTACGATTTGCTGGTATGCACCCGCACCCAGACTCAGCTTGCGGATATTCATCCGGAACGACCTTTGAACGCTGAAAACTATTTTGCCCCGCCTCAGGAGATGGTACAGAGATTTCAGCAGTACCCGCAGGCCATTGCCGCTGCTGAGGAAATCTGCGAGCGCTGTGAAGTATCGCTGCCTTTGGGCCGCAATCTCTTCCCCCGGTTTCAGGTTCCGGCGGGGTTTGGATCAACCGGGCAGCTTTTACACCATTTGGTATGGCAGGGGGCTCGTGAGCGGTATGGAAAGATCACACCGGAAATCCGGCAGCGCCTGGATCATGAGTTGAACATCATCGAGCAGTGGACGTGATTGACTATTTCCTGGTAGTCTGGGACATTGTCGCCTACGCCCGCCGGCACAGGATCCGCTGTGCCGGCCGCGGCTCGGCCGCTGATTCAGCCGTTGCCTACTGCCTGGGCATTACCAATGTCGATTCCATTGGGCGCAATCTCCTTTTCGAACGGTTCCTAAGCCTTGAACAAGCCCGCAAACCTGATATCGATGTTGATTTTGACGCCGCCATGCGTGATCAGATCGCCGATTATGTCTACCAAAAATACGGCAGCGGCCATGTGGCCTCTGTCTGCACCTTTGTGACATACCATGCCCGCTCTGCGCTGCGGGACTTAGGCAAGGCTTTTGGGTTCAGCGAACAGGAAATTAAGCAGTTAAACCGCCACATCCCTCATTATGTACCCGCCGACGGAATTCATAAAGTGCTGACAGTGCTGCCGGAATTGAAAAACCATCCTCTTAAGCAAAAGCAATTTGCCACCCTCTTGGATTTGTGTGGGCGGTTGGCCAATGTGCCCCGGCATATGGGGACCCATCTGGGGGGGATGGTAGTCAGCGGCCCGCTGTTGACCACCGTAACGCCGCTGCAGCCTTCCGCCAAGGGAGTGCTGATTACCCAGTTCGATAAAGACACTATTGAAAGGCTGGGCCTGATCAAACTTGATCTGCTGTCTCTGCGGACATTGTCCGCCGTCCATGATGTGGACACGGCTCTGCAGGCGGAACAAAATTTCAGCTACGACCGAATACCCCTGGATGATCAGGCGACCTATCAGATGCTCAACGATGGCGACACTGTCGGCGTATTCCAACTGGAAAGCCCGGCGCAGCGCAGCCTTCAGCTGCGGCTCCTCGCTGACAATATTGAAGACATTGTGGCCAGTGTGGCTTTGATCCGGCCCGGCCCCATCAAGGGTGATATGGTTGAACCTTTCATTGCCCGCCGCCACGGCTTGGCCCCGGTCAGCTACATTCACCCCAAGCTGGAGCCAATCTTGAAAGGCACTTACGGTGTGGTCCTTTACCAGGAACAGGTTATTGAAATTGCCACGGAAATAGCAGGGTTTACTCCGGGGGAATCGGATCAGCTCCGCAGGGTAATGTCGAAATACCGCTCCCAGAAGGAAATGGACCAGATTGGCGAACTGTTCATTGCCAAAGCCACGGCCAACGGCATCAGCAAGGATGTTGCCGAGACAATCTTTTCCTATATTGTCGGGTATGCCGGCTACGGGTTTTGCGAAGCCCATGCAGCTGCCTTTGCCGACACAGCCTACAAAACGGCATATTTGCTCAAACATTACCCGGCCCGGTTTTATGCTGCCATCCTAAACAATCAGCCGATGGGGTTTTATCCGCCAAATACCATTTGCGTGGAAGCCCGCCGCCGGGGAATCACGATTCTGCCGCTGGATATTAACCTCAGCGAAGCCGGCTTTTCCGCCGATGACAGGACGATCCGGATTGGTTTGAAACAAGTCAAAGGCATGGAAACAAAATTCATTGATCATATTTTGAGCCGGCGCCGCGACAAGCCCTTTGCTTCCCTGGCAGATTTTGTTTTCCGCACCAATATAAACAAAGATGTAATTGAAAACCTGATCCTTGCCGGTGCCTTTGATCAATTGAACCCCAACCGCCGGGCCTTAATGTGGCAGCTGCCGAATTACCTCGGCAGCCGCCAGCGGAGCCTGTTTCTCCTGGAGCCGGAATGGGAACCTGTTCCCGATTTTTCACCCTGGCAGCGCTGGCTTAATGAATTTCGCGTGCTGGGCTTATCCGCCACCACCCACGTCATGGATTTTTTCCGTTTGCGTTTGCAAAAGCAGAAGTTCTTCACCAGCCAAGAAATCGGCAGTTTGGCCCAGGGGGCCAAAGTCAAGATAGCCGGGCTGGTGATCCGGCCCCACCGCCCGCCGACCCGCAGCGGTAAAATAGTTGTTTTTCTCACTCTGGAAGACGAGTTCGGGCTGATTGACGTTACTGTTTTTGAAAATACCTACCACCGTTACGGAGAAAAAATGTTCAAGCATCCTTTGCTGATTATAGAAGGTGAGGTTGCCCGCCGCGGGGGCAATGAGGCCAGTATTGTTGCCAACCGAATCCAAACCCTTACTCAGGCTCAACCCTGGTAATTCTCTCTTCAGCGCCGTTTTCAGCATTAATATAAATCAAAAACTGATCTGCCCCGTGATCGGCCCGGAACTGATAGGTGAGTACGGGATCGAAGTTTGAATCCAAAATTACCGCCAGGCGCCGATCCACAATCTCTGCCGTCTCGATGACGTATTTTTGTGCCTGTTCCGGGTTCAATGCCGGCGTAGTTTCCCCAGAATAAACGAAGCTTTGATAGACCAGGCCTTGATACCCTACAATCTCGCCGTTGTCGGCGGCAACCTGTACTTTCAGCTGCCGCGGATATATCAGTATTCCATCATCCACTGGGGCAAAACTGCACAACAGCCGGTTAAAGTTAAAATTGGCGTCGACCAGCTCCACTTCAGGAAAAGCGCGCTCTTTGAGAAACTGCTCTGCAGCCTTGATCATCTCTGCCTGGGAAAGCTGCTGTTCACGCACTACTCTCGGGTTTGTCATCCACAAAACATGGCCGCCCTGCTTGGCAATTTCGATTGTAACCGGGTTTTGCTCCGCACTAGTTGCTGTCACGGTATATGTAGGCAATTCCCCTTCACCCTCATTGGTGATGGCCGGGTCTACGACAAAACCTGTCTGAGAATAGGTTTGGGGCAAGAATGCCCTGGCAATTGCCACCGCCTCCGATGCTGAAATCAACTCTCCCGCCGGCAGCGGGCCCTTCAGGCGCCCCAACTCACTGGGGAAATCCGAATCAGCAAACCGCTCCATGCCGTCTTCAATCATCAAAAGTGCCTGCATTAATGGATAGCGATCCCCGGGAGCGACTTCAGCAGCCTGGGAGATGGATGCCTGGATAAACTTCCGCCAGCTGACCCAGCTTGTACTGCGCTCTCCAAGCGCCAATTGGGATTGCAGTTCGCTGTTGACATACTGGATCTGCTCGTAAAGCCGGGCAAACTGAGTCCGCACAGCTGGCCCCTCATTGGAGGAGCTGCCCAGCGGTTGGGCGCTGTAGATACCCTGGGCTGCCTTTACCGTAGCTGTTTGCACTTGCGCCAGCAGGCTTTCAATACGGGCCAAACTGAGCCCATAAACCGGAAGCTGCCCGAAATTGGCCTGGGCAGCGTAAACCAGGCGCAGGATATTCGCCAGCCCCCCAAATTGTTGGGTGGTTGAATTGGCTACCAGAAGTTTGCTCAGCTCTGTCTCCAAACTGCCGATGTGTACAGCCAATTCCCGAAAAGCCCGGACATAGCCGGCTTCCAACTGCATACGGTAAGCCCGGTTTGCGTAATACTGGCTGCCCCCAAAGGCTGCCAGCCCGGCAATCAGGACAAATGTCACCAATGCTTTAGCCTTGTGCACTGCTCTACCCCTAACCTGCAAAGATATGTTTGCCGATCGTTTTCAATACCGGCCTTGTCCGGATCCATCTGTTTTGAGTTTTGGCCGGGTTATAAAAATATAAAGCCCCGTTGGTGGGATCCAGGCCGTGCAGAGCCTCATAGGCTGCCTGCTGCGAGATTTGATCCGGTTCCTGATTGATCGTGCCCTTGGCCACTACCTGAAAAGCCAACGGCTCATAAATCACGCCGGCGATTGTATTGGGAAACTCGGGATGCTCAACCCGGTTAAGGATTACCGCAGCCACCGCCACCATGCCTTCATAGGGCTCCCCTTTCGCCTCTGCGTAAACAGCCCTGGCCAGCAAATCCAGTTCGTTGTCTTTCACCGTAAGCCGGGGCTTTCTTTGCTCTTGGGGAGCTTCATCTTCCACCCCTTGGTTTATCCAATAGATGATCACCAGTGAGCTTACAGCGAGGCACAATGCCACATATTTGAGGTACTGTTTTCTGAAGCGCATCGCCAACCACTTTGGCCTCCTTATTTCTTTTCCAATCATAGCTTAACCAGAACAGCAGGCTTGTATCTATGCGCCAGGCTATATGATTAAGTTTTGGTTTAAAACTTTTGTGCCGCAAATACTAGATCAGAGGTGGTGGCAGATGCTTGCATGGTTCAAACGATACCGGTTGACGATTCTCGCTCTTTTCTTGCTATTGCTGCTTCCGTTGGCTGTTATTTTCATCAAGGGTTTCTTCACTGTCCAGGCCTTTGATATCGGCAGGCCGATGCAGGCGGCTGTGATCTTTGACCGGGAAGGCATGTTCATCGGGTCTTTGGGCGAAACGGGGCGCTATGTACCGCTTGACGCAATCCCTCAGGATCTGCTTGACGCCGTTGTAGCTGTTGAGGACTCCCGTTTCTACAAACATGCGGGAGTTGACATTATCGGTATTGCCAGGGCGCTGTTCGCCAATCTCCGGGCTTGTGAAACGGTACAGGGAGGCAGCACCATTACACAGCAGGTGGCCAAGAACTTGTTTTTGCATCCGCGCCGGACGCTGAAGCGCAAGTTTGAAGAACTGGCGCTGGCTGTCCTCTTGGAAGCCAGGTTTTCCAAAGAACAAATCCTGGAACTCTATCTAAACTCCTCGTACTTCGGGGAAGGGGCTTATGGTGTGGAAAGTGCAGCCCGGACTTATTTCGGCAAATCTGTATCCAACTTGTCCTTGGGTGAAAGCACCTTGTTGGCGGGCTTGCTTCAGGCTCCCTCCGCCTATTCACCGTATAAACATCCAGAACGGGCATTGAACCGGCGCCGGGTTGTACTGGATCGCATGGTTGCCCTGGGATATCTGGAGCAAGAGCAGGCAGAGCAGGCCGATTCCACCACCTTGATTCTTGCCGAACTCACCGGTGGGCCTGCCCGCTACTTCTTGGATTGGGTCAGCCAGATTCTCATAGAAAAGTTTGGGGAAACAGCCGTGTTCAGCGAGGGGCTCCGCGTCCATACTTCCCTGGATCTGGAAATGCAGGAAATCGCTGAAACAGTTTTCGGCAGCCAGGAACACCAGGGGGCCCTGGTGGCGCTGGATCCCAGGGATGGGACTGTTCTGGCCTTGATCGGCGGGAGGAATTACCGCGAAAGCCAGTTTAACCGGGCTGTCGATGCCAAACGCCAACCGGGATCAGTGTTCAAGCCGATCATTTATGCGGCAGCCATCAAACAAGGCTGGCAGGTGAACTCGATAGTGGAAGACATCCCACGGGAGTACAGCGGGTATGAACCGGAAAACTATGAAGAAGCTTACTGGGGGCCGGTCACCATGAAACACGCCATCGCCCTTTCGTTAAACAATGCGGCTGTTTGGACGCTGAACGAGATTGGTATTTCCAGCGCATTCAATTTTGCCAGGGATGTGGGGATTGAATTGGCGCCGCAGGATCGGAACCTGGCTTTGGCACTGGGCGGGTTGACCGAAGGTGTCAGCCCGATGCAGATGACCGCCGCTTTTGTCCCCTTCGCCAACGGCGGGGCATATTTCACACCCAGCCCTATCCTGCGGGTGATCAACCGGGATGGTGATGTCCTTTTTGATTTCGAACCTGACAAAAACCAGGTTTTGTCCCCGCAGCAGGCTTATCTGATGACTGATACGCTCCAGGCAGTAATGGAATATGGTACCGGCAAATCCGTGCCCATAGACCGCCCTTCCGCCGGAAAATCCGGCACTACCAACAATCATCGGGACCTTTGGTTTGCCGGCTTTACACCTGATTTGGTGGTTGGAGTGTTTATCGGTAACGATGATAATTCACCCATCGCCGGTTACGGCGGCTCCATTGCCGGGCCAATCTGGGCGGAGTTGATCAATCAAAGCCTGGCTGACAAGCCTCCCCGTCCCTTTCCTTTGCCATCACTGATTGTGGACGATGTGCAGATAGACATTTTTACCGGATTACTGGCCAACGACCAATGTGAATACACTGAGCTTGACGCCTTTATCAAGGGAACAGAACCAACCAGGCAGGCTCCTTGTGCCATAACGTTCACACCTCAGCCAAAGGTCGGCATCCCCATCCCTGAACTCCCGCCTGCCCAAGAGCAGCCGCCAATCGAAGAGCCGGAGCCGGAACCGGAACCGGAACCAGAACCGGAAGAGCCTAAGCCAGAGCCCGAGCCAGAGCCGAAACCTAAACCGAAAGAGCCCAAGCAAGAGCCGGAACCGGAGCCGGAACCGGAACTGGAGCCGGAACCAGAGCCGGAAGTGCCTCGGGAACCAAAACCACCGGAAACGCCGCTCCCGCCTTTGGAGCCCGAACCCAGGGAGCCAGTGCCCAGCCCTGAACCAATTGAGCCGGGACAGCGCCAACAGCCTCCGCCTCCAGCATAAATGAAAAAACCCCGCACCATATTGGTTCGGGGAATTTCACAATCATCATGATTAGCGCTTGGAGAATTGAGGCGCTTTCCGTGCCTTTTTCAAACCGTATTTCTTTCTTTCCTTCATCCTTGGATCGCGAGTGAGATATCCGGCTCTCTTCAATGTTACCCTTAACTCCGGGTCTACATTCAGCAGTGCCCTGGCAATTCCATGCCGAATTGCGCCGGCTTGGCCGCTGGCACCACCGCCGTGTACTTTGACCATCACATCATACTTACCTTCCGTATTGGTGAGCACGAACGGCTGCAGGACGATAGTACGCAAAACCGCCCGGCCGAAATAATCGTTTATGTCACGCCCGTTAACGATTACCCTGCCATTTCCCGGCAGGAGTCTTACCCGGGCAACAGATGTCTTTCTGCGGCCAGTACCATAATAGGTTTCCGTCTTTGCCACTGCACTCATTGTTAGCCCCCTCTCTTATATGTCTAATTTCTCAGGCTGTTGAGCACTGTGCGGATGCTCATTGCCGGCATACACTTTCAATTTCTTAAACATCTTCCTACCCAGGCGGTTATGTGGTAACATACCCCAAACAGCCAATTTCAATACTCTTTCCGGCCTGCCGCTGCTGAGCAAATCCGCAGCGGTGCGGACCTTCAACCCACCGGGATAACCACTATGGCGATAGTATTTCTTATCTTGTAGTTTGTTGCCGGTCAAGCGGATTTTTTCAGCATTAATCACAATCACATGATCGCCTGTATCCACATGTGGAGTGTAGATTGGTTTATGTTTCCCGCGCAAAATGGAAGCGATCTGGGAAGCCAAACGTCCCAAAGTCTTGTCGGCGGCATCGATCAGATACCACTTTCTTTGGACGCTTTCTTTGGTTGCCATATACGTTTTCACGATCTTTCCCCCCTTGCATGCTTGCTGCATAGATCTGTACACTCACCTGATTGGACTAGTTGTACGGGGCTGGGACAACATTCCAATAGGAGATTACCAAAACAACATATATAATTTTACTGAAAAACAAGCTCCCTGTCAAGCAGGATCGCTTTTCATGCAGCTTATTCATACCATACCTTCTCCAGGAACAACCCGGATGCAGGAGCTGTCGCTCCGGCGCAATCCCGGTTTCGGGATGCGATAATAGCCGGGATCTCGGCAGGCTCCCGCTTGCCCAGGCCGACGTCAACCAGCGTCCCCACAAGGTTTCTGGCCATCCGGTACAAAAACCCATCCGCTGTAAAACGCAGTTCTACCCCTCCTGCGAAGGCGGCCTGCTCATATCGGATCAGGGTCCGTACCGTCGATTTGACACTGCTGCCGCTAGCGGCAAAAGCGGCAAAATCATGGGTTCCCTCCAACAGCCTCCCGGCCTCAAGCATTAGTACAATGTTCAGCCGGCGTTTGATCCACCAGCAGTAATTGCGCTCGAAGGCCGACTCAATCTCTCCCTGGCGAATCCGGTACAAATATGTCTTTGCCAACGCACTGTACCGGGCGTGGAAGTCATCGGCGGCTATACGGCAGGATTTAACCCGGATGTCTCTGGGCAAAAGACTGTTGATGGCTATTGGTAGTTTCTCCACTGGAACAGATAAGTTACTATGGAAATTGACCACTTGGTTAAGGGCATGTACTCCCGCATCAGTACGCCCGGCAGCGATCACTTTGACCGGCTCCTTGGCAATTTTGCCAACAGCTTCCTCCAGCACATCCTGAATGGTAATCCCATTCTTCTGAATCTGAAAACCGCTGTATGCAGTGCCATCATATTCCAAGGTCAGCATGTAATTGGCCATGGTCTATCACCCTAAACTGCCACGCTAAAAATAGATCCCAACCACAACAACGAATGCGGCGACGAAAACCAAAGCAACAAAATCCCGATAAGTGAACTTCAACACCCTAAACCTGGTTCTTCCCTCTCCGCCGCGATAACCCCGGGCTTCCATGGCAATCGCCAATTCATCGGCTCTGCGGAATGCGCTTACAAACAAGGGGATCAGGATTGGGATCAGGCTTTTTGCCCGCTGGAAAATATTGCCTGATTCAAAATCAGCCCCCCGCGCCATCTGCGCCTTCATGATTTTCTCAGTTTCTTCAACCAAGGTAGGGATGAAACGCAGGGCGATGGTCATCATCATGGCAAGCTCATGGGCGGGGACTCCCACAACCTTGAACGGTTTCAGCAGGCTTTCGATCCCATCGGTCAGCAAAATCGGCGATGTTGTCAGTGTCATAAGCGACGAACCAATCATCAGCAAGATCAAGCGGGACACCATCATCAAGCCGCGGATCAAGCCTTCATAGGTTAGTTTCACAAACCAGATCTTGAAGATCACTCTGCCGTCAGTCATAAAAAAGTGCAAACACAAGGTTAAAACAATGATGAACATCAGCGGCCTGATGCCCCGCAGCACATATTTGACAGGAATCCGGGAAAGGACAACTATCAAAAAGAGCAAAAGCGCACTTAGCCCATAACCGGTGAAAGTGTTTACCAAGAACAGCAGCGCTATAAAAAGAAATGTAGCTAGAATCTTGGTTCTGGGATCCAGCCGGTGAACAAGCGATTCACCGGGAATATATTGTCCGATCGTGATGTTTTTCATCATTGCCATGTCATTTTGTCTCCAGTAATCTCACAATCTCGCTTTCAACAGCATCAATGGTATAGTGATCCGGATTCACATCAAAGCCCTGTTTTTTCAGTACCTGCAGCAGCCTGGTCACCTGGGGTACGCCAAGCCCTATTTCCTCCAGATAATCAGCCTCCCTGAAGACCTCCTCCGGCGGGCCCTCCAGGGCAATCCGCCCATGGGCCATGACGATCAGGCACTTGGCCAGCCTGGCCACATCTTCCATGCTGTGGCTGACCAGAATGATAGTTTTGTTTTCCTTTTGATGCAGGTGCGCCACTAAAGACAGCACTTCATCCCTGCCCTTCGGGTCGAGCCCGGCAGTGGGCTCATCAAGCACCAAAGTTTGCGGCTGCATCGCCAGGACTCCCGCAATGGCCACCTTCCGCTTCTGCCCCCCTGAAAGCTCAAACGGCGACCGTTCCTTCAGGCTCAAATCCAACCCTACCAAACCGAGCGCCTGATCCACCCTGTCATGCAGTTCAGAATCGGGCACACCCATGTTCTTAGGCCCGAAAGCCACATCCTCGAATACTGTTTCCCCAAAAAGCTGGTATTCAGGATACTGAAACACCATGCCTACTTTCTGCCTGATGCTGCGCAGGCTCACATCTTTGCTGAAAATGTCGGCGCCGTCAACAAAGACCTTGCCCGATGTAGGTCTTAACAAGCCATTGAAATGCTGGACCAGAGTGGATTTGCCGGAACCTGTATGGCCAATCAAGCCCACAAACTCTCCGTCTTCAATCGTCAAAGAAACATTCCGCAGTGCTTCCTGCTCCATGGGCTGGCCTGCGTTATAAACATAAGATAAGTTCTCTACTCGAATCGACATAATACATTCACCATCTCTTCAATGGTCAAAATGTCATTGGGAATCATGGCAAAACCCCGGCTGCGCAGGCGGTTGGCCAGAGAAGTGATTTCCGGCACATCCAGCCGCAGCCTGGTCAAAGCCTCCACCTGGGAAAAAACCTCGCGGGGTGTTCCCGTCAGCACAATCCTCCCCTCTTCCATCACAATCACCCGGTCAGCCAAAATCGCCTCTTCCATGGAATGGGTAATCAAGACGATGGTGATGTTCTCTTCCCGGTTAAGCTTGATAACTGTCTGCATCACTTCCCGCCTGCCAACGGGATCCAGCATTGCCGTTGGTTCATCAAGGACAACACAGCGCGGCCGCATGGCGATCATGCCGGCAATGGCCACCCGCTGCTTTTGCCCACCGGAAAGCTGGTGGGGTGAATGCAGGCGAAACTCGCTCATACCCACAACTTCCAGGGCTTCATCAACCCGGTGGTGGATTTCCGCCGTTGGTATGCCCAGATTCTCAGGCCCAAAGGCCACATCTTCTTCAACTGTAGTCGCCACCAACTGGTTGTCGGGATTCTGAAACACCATGCCCACATTTTGCCGGATTTCCCACAACCGCTCAGGGTCCTGCGTGTCAATGCCGGCAACAACCACTTTGCCGCTGGTGGGCACAAGCAGTGCATTGATATGCTTGGCCAGGGTTGATTTGCCTGATCCGTTATGGCCCAATACCGCAACAAACTCGCCGTCTTCAATTTCGAGATTGATGCCGGCCAGCGCTTCTAAACCATGCTCCAGATCTGAGCTGTAGGAAAAACTCACATCTATGAATTTGATCAAAGACTCCACCGTAACCACTCCGCATCGCATGCCGAAAATAACAGAGAACGCAGAGGTAACCACCTCTGCGACCTGCAACTAGCCTAGAAACTCCGCTCGAAAGTACCGGCTGCTAAACCCACTCAATAATAGCCATTGGAGCTGCATCACCGCGACGTGGGCCTGTTTTAAGAACGCGGGTATACCCACCATTACGCTCTGCATACTTGGGAGCTATATCATCAAACAATTTCTTTACCGCCTCTGGTTGCATCAGGAAAGCAGCTGCCTGTCGCCGAGCATGCAAATCACCATGTTTACCCAGGGTAACCATTTTATCTGCCAAGGGCTTGACAGCCTTCGCCTTTGCTTCAGTCGTCTCGATCTGCCCATGCAGCACCAGTGAAGTCACGAGGCTCCGCAGCAATGCTCGTCTGTGGCTGGAAGTGCGTCCTAGCTTTCTCTGTCTCACATTCGCTCACCTACCTTATTCATCTGATTCCCGTAACGAGAGCCCTAAAGCCCCGAGCTTGTCCTTGACTTCTTGGAGGGATTTCTTGCCTAGATTACGAACTTTCATCATATCTTCCTCAGTCTTGCGTACCAGTTCCCCGATGGTATTAATCCCGGCCCGTTTTAGGCAGTTGTACGAACGGACTGATAGATCCAGCTCTTCTATGGTCATCTCCATCAGCCGATCGATGACTTCTTCTTCCTTCTCGACCATGATCTCCATTGAGCTGCCTGCATCGCTAAGATCGTTAAACAGCTTGAGATGCTCGATCAGAATCTTGGAAGCAAGGCTTAATGCCTCATCCGGTGCAATTGTCTTGTCGGTCCAGATATCCAAAGTCAACTTGTCATAGTCTGTAACCTGGCCAACCCGTGTATGGTCGACCTGGAAATTAACCTTGGTTACAGGTGTAAAAATAGAATCGACGGGAATAATACCTATGGGATGGTCAGGCTGTTTATTGCGTTCAGCCGGAACATACCCTCTTCCCTTTGCCACGGTGATCTCCATATTGAGAACGCCGTCTTTTTCCAAAGTTGCAATATATAGATCAGGATTGAGGATCTCCACAGTGGCATCGGCAATGATGTCCCGGGCATGAACCGGGCCTGCCCCCTTGGCTTCGATTCGCACCACTACAGGCTCGTCAGAATACAATTTGACCAATAACTTTTTGAGATTGAGCACAATGTCGACCGTATCGTCAACTACACCGGGCATGGTCGAAAACTCATGCAGTACCCCATCAATCCGCACTGAAGTCACTGCGGTGCCGGGCAGTGAGGACAATAACACCCGGCGCAGGCTGTTACCTAAAGTAATGCCATAACCTCTTTCCAGAGGCTCCACCACAAAACGGCCATAGTCCTCTGTCAATTCAACCTGTTCAATTCTTGGTTTTTCAATCTCGATCATTACCTACAGCACCCTCCTTCTCGAATGCACGTTGATCAAGCCACAGATTTCCATCCTTTGATAATCCATAGCCAAGGGCTCGAACCTTTTGAGGGTTAAAGGGGAGATTATTATCTCGAGTAATATTCTACGACCAAGTGCTCTTCAACAGGAATTTCGATTTGTTCCCGCGCAGGAATTGCCTTGACCTGCCCCTCTAATTTCTCGACATCAAATTCCAGCCATTCCGGCAGTGCCCGTTCAGATGCCGCTTCAACATTGATTTTCACCAAATCCAGATTCCGGGAAGACTCCCTTACAGCAATCATGTCATCAACCTTGACCTGATACGATGGAATGTCGACCTTGTGGCCGTTCACACTGATATGTCCGTGCATAACCAGCTGCCGTGCCTGGGGCCTGGATGCACCGATCCCAAGGCGGAATACGATGTTGTCCAGACGCATTTCCAAAGCCTGCAGCAAAATCTCACCGGTAATCCCCCGTTTGCGGGCTGCGGCACGGTAGTAATTTTCCATCTGCCGTTCAGAAACTTCATAGATCCGGCGCAGCCTCTGCTTCATACGCAGCTGCAGTCCATATTCAGACAGCTTTTTCCGGGATTGTCCATGCTGCCCCGGTGCGTATGCCCGGCGCTGAACAGGGCATTTATCTGTATAGCATTTGTCGCCCTTAAGATAAAGCTTTTCGCCTTCACGCCTGCACAGGCGACAAACTGGACCTGTATACCTCATTCATTTTCACCTCCAAAACTGATCAGACTCTTCTCCGCTTCGGCGGCCGGCATCCGTTGTGAGGAATCGGAGTAACGTCCTTGATTACATTGACATCTATGCCTGCACTCTGCAGCGACCGGATCGCAGCCTCTCTGCCGGCTCCCGGGCCCTTGACAAAAACTTTCACTTCACGCATTCCGTGTTCCATGGCTGCTCTTGCCGCAGCTTCCGCAGCCATGCCCGCTGCAAAAGGAGTGCCTTTTCGCGAACCTTTAAACCCCATGTTTCCTGCGCTTGCCCAGGAAACTACATTGCCTTGGTTATCAGTAATGCTGACAATCGTATTATTAAATGTGGAACGGATGTGAGCAACGCCACTTTGAATGTTTTTCCGTTCACGCCTCTTGGGACGCTGTCCCTTACGGGGCCTTGCCATCAACTAGTTCCTCCCTTCTCTATCTCTTCTTACCTGCCACACGTCTAGGGCCTTTACGGGTCCGGGCGTTGGTCTTAGTCCGTTGGCCGCGGACTGGCAAGCCCCTCCTGTGGCGCAGGCCGCGATAGCAGCCGATATCACGCAGCCTTTTGATATTCATGTTTATATCACGGCGTAAGTCACCTTCCACCACGAACTGGTTTTCAATAACTTCCCGCAGTCTGTTTGCTTCATCCTCAGTCAAATCACCAACACGTGTATTGGGATCAATACCGCAGATAGCCAATATCTTCTGTGAAGTAGAACGCCCTATACCGAAGATATAGGTCAACCCTATTTCCACTCGCTTTTCACGAGGTAGATCCACTCCAGCAATCCGTGCCACTAGCTAAACACCCCCTTTTATACCCTATCCTTGTTTTTGCTTATGCCTTGGATCCTGACAAATGACCATGACCTTGCCTTTTCGCCGGATCACTTTGCACTTCTCACACATCGGCTTAACCGAAGGCCTAACCTTCATCATAATCCTCCTTTGGCCGCCTTATTTTTTCCGATAGATGATTCTGCCACGGGTCAGATCATAAGGCGACAATTCTACTATAACTCTATCACCAGGCAAAATCCGGATAAAATTCATTCTCATCTTGCCGGATATATGCGCCAGAACCTTATGACCATTCTCCAATTCTACACGGAACATTGCATTGGGCAATGGTTCAACAACAGTACCTTCGACTTCAATCACATCATCTTTTGCCATTACCAGACGAAACCTCCTCTCGCTCCTCCGGTGTATCAGTAAAAGATTGGATTGCCAACCGCAGCTGTTCATTGGTGAGCTTTTGATTCTGCTGTAACGCCTGGGTGATCTCAGTGGCTATATGACGATGTGCCACCAAATGACGAATGTTTTTCTTCTTCGGCTGGACCAGTTTCCTGGTTACCCCATCGGCAACCAATACATGCTTGTCGTCTAACACACCAATAACAATATATTTCTTGCCGGCGTCCCGCCCTGCCCTTGAAGAAACCAACTGGCCAATCTCCAGACCCACATTATCCCCCCTACAGCGCTGCAGTAAGAATTTCAGGCCCATCAGCTGTTACAACAATTGTGTGTTCGAAATGGGCTGCCCAACTTCCATCAACCGTTGTAGTGGTCCAGTTGTCCGGTAAAATCCTCACATGATAGCTCCCGGCAGTAACCATTGGCTCAATCGCCAGTGTCATACCACTCTTCAAGCGCGGGCCGCGCCCTGGCAAGCCAAAGTTGGGAATCTGCGGCGCTTCATGCATCTTGCGCCCGATCCCATGCCCGACAAAATCACGGACCACTGAAAAACCATTGCTCTCCACAAATCTCTGCACTTGATGGGAGATGTCGGATACTCGATTGCCAACCAGCGCTTTTTCTATCCCGAGAAACAGCGACTTCTCCGTGACATCAAGAAGCCTCTGTGCTTCCTGATCTATCCTCCCCACCGGATAAGTCCATGCTGAATCGCCACAAAACCCTTCTACAAATGCACCGATATCAACGCTGAGAACCCATCCCTCTTCCAACGGGACATTGTTTGGGATTCCGTGCACCACAACCTCATTGATTGAGGTGCAAATCGTAGCCGGATACCCGTTGTACCCCTTGAATGCCGGAACTGCGTTTTCAGACCGGAAAAAACCCTCTACCAACTGATCAAGCTTTTTCGTGGTCATGCCTGGGCGGACATGTTCCGAAACAATTTCATGAGCTCTGGCTACCACGCGCCCCGCTTTCCGCATAGCTGCAATCTCAGGATCGGATTTGATCACAATCACTTTTGCCCACCGGCCTTTTTGGCATAAAGGACAGCTACTGCAGCCTGCAGATCAGCAAAAACTGCATCGATATCCTGTTCCCCATTAACACTGGTTAACCGCCCTGTCTGTGCATAATAGTGGACACAAGGATGGGTTTGTTCCATGTAGACTTTGATGCGGAGCCTGGCAACCTCGACATTGTCGTCAGGGCGCTGATACAATGGCCCACCACATTTGTCGCAGAATCCCTTTACTTTTTCCGGGCTGTGTTCAATACTGTAAATCTGTCCGCAGCTGCGGCAAATCCGCCGGTTGGTAATCCTCAAAACCGCCTCTTCACCGGAAATCCTGATGTCAATGGCTCGATCCAGCACTTCAGTTTCGTGCTCAAGCATTTGATCCAACCGCTTTGCCTGAGCGACTGTCCGGGGAAAACCATCCAGAATCCAACCGTTCCGGCAATCGTCCGCCAAAATCCTTTGCCGCAGCATTTCCATCATATACTCATCAGGCACCAAATTCCCTTTTGCGATGTAAGCATTAAATATCTCACCCAGCTTCAAGCCAGAGTCAATCACTGAGCGAACCAGACCACCTGTTGAAATATGGGGAATGCTATATTTCTCGGCTAACCGGTCGCCTTGAGTCCCTTTGCCTGCCCCAGGCAAACCGAGTAATACCAAACGCAATGCCCCAGCCTCCTAACTAGTTAAGAAAACCTTCATAGTGTCTCAGCAGCAGATGTGACTCAATCTGCTTCATTGTATCCAAAGCCACACCTACCATAATGATCATGCCGGTTCCTCCAAGGTTCAAAATGTTCTGTGGAATGCGAGTGACCAACGAAACAACAAAAGGCATTACAGCAATGATCGCCAAGAAAATCGCCCCGGGCAAGGTAATCCGTGCCAAAACCCGTTCCATATACTCTGCTGTCGGCCTGCCTGGGCGCAGACCAGGTACAAATCCGCCGTTCTTCTTCATATTGTCCGCTATTTCTTGTGGATTGAAAGTCACCGCCGTGTAGAAATAGGTAAAAAAGATAATCATTCCTACATAGAGGATGTTATACCCCACAGTGCCGTACCCGATCCAGCTCTGCAGTCTGCTCACTGCAGGTATGAACTGGGCCAGCGTTAACGGAAATGTCAGGATCGATGATGCGAAGATCACCGGGATAACACCTGCCTGATTCACCTTAAGCGGGATATGGGTCGACTGCCCGCCGTACATCCTCCGCCCAACAACCCGCTTGGCATACTGGACCGGAATGCGGCGCTGCCCTTCCTGTACCAGGACGATGCCGGCAATCAACACAACGGTGACAATCACGTAAGCAATGACCCCGATGATACTGATTGCCCCTTCCTGCAGTGCCAAGGCTACATTGCGCACATTGGTCGGAATCTCAGCGACAATCCCGATGAAAATCAGCATCGAAATGCCGTTACCGATACCCTTTTCCGAGATCTTCTCGCCCAGCCACATCAGGAAACTGGTTCCTGCCACCAAACTGACAATAATCAGCATCAGGCTAAACAGGCCCTCATCGGTAACCACACCCCAGTTCCTGGCCATCATGGTGGTGGCGAACGCTTGAATCAACCCCAAAACAACAGTCCCATACCGGGTAAACTTGGCTGATACTTTCGGATCATCCTTGATCATCTGCTCCAACTTAGGAATCACCGTTGCCAGCAGCTGGATAATAATCGATGCTGTAATATACGGGCCAACGCCCATGGAAAACAGGGTGAACCTGCTTAGCGCGCCACCGGTAAACAAGTCCATCAAGCCGAAAATGTTACCGCTGTCCAACCCCAACTGCTCAGCCAAACCCTTCGCATTCACACCGGGCACCGGCACATAAGCCCCGATGCGGCCTACCGCCAGGAGGATGGCAGTATAAATGATTTTACGCCTTAATTCAGGTATACGCCATGCGTTTCTTAAAGCTTCCAGCAATTAGATCACCTCAACCTTACCGCCGGCCTGTTCTATCTTGGCAGCAGCCGATTTTGAAAAGCCATGTGCTCGTACTGTCAAAGCGTGTTTCAGTTCTCCGTTGCCAAGGATCTTGACTCCATCATACACCTGCTTTATCAATCCGGATTCCTGCATCAGTTCGGGAGTGACCACACTGTCAGGGGCAAAGCGGTTAAGGTCCTCGATGCTCACTTCCGCATAAACCTTTTGGAACACATTTGTAAAACCGCGCTTAGGTAAACGCCTCTGGATGGGTGTCTGGCCGCCTTCAAAATGTGGGCCCTTGCCACCGCCTGAACGTGCCTTTTGTCCCTTTTGGCCTCTACCGGCTGTCTTGCCCAAACCGGAACCAATACCTCTGCCAACACGTTTTGGGCTGAATTTACTGCCGGATGCCGGTTTCAACTCGTGGATCCGCACACCTACACCTCCTTGCCCTAATTGACTTCTTCAACATCGACTAGATGCTTCACTTTAAAGACCATTCCGCGAATACAAGGATTGTCTTCCTTGATTACTGTTTGGTTCAACTTACGCAGCCCCAGGGCTTTGATCGTATCTTTTTGATCCTGTGCGTAACCAATTGCACTCTTTTTCCAAGTAATCTTCAACTTTGCCACAACTACCGCCCCCTAACCTAAGATCTCAGATGAATCAAGTCCGCGGAGACGGGCAACCTGCTCGACAGTTTTTAAAGACTGCAAGCCTTTGACAGTTGCACGGACAACGTTGATCGGATTGGATGAACCAAGTGATTTGGTCAGGATATCCCTGACGCCTGCCAGCTCCAGTACAGCGCGGACCGGGCCGCCGGCAATCACGCCTGTGCCCTCCGAGGCTGGTTTTAACAGTACTTGAGCACCGGCGAACCGTTCATTTACTTCATGAGGTATTGTTGTACCTACCAACGGCACTTCCATCAAATTCTTCTTGGCATCATCCACAGCTTTCCGGATTGCGTCTGCAACTTCTTTGGCTTTGCCAAGGCCGGCTCCGACTTTGCCGTTGCCATCTCCTACCACAACAAGTGCACTGAATGATATATTACGGCCACCTTTTACAGTCTTTGACACTCTATTGATGGCTACCAACCGTTCTTCGAGTTCTAACCCTGTGGGATCAATTCGATTAACCAAACTAATTTCCCCCCCTTGCCGACTAAAATTCTAATCCACCTTCGCGGGCTCCATCTGCCAAAGCTGCAATCCTGCCGTGATAGATATTGCCTCCGCGATCATATACCACTTTGGTAATACCTTTTTCCAAAGCTCTTTTGGCAATCAGCAAACCTACTTCTTTAGCAGCCACTTTATTCTTGGTATTGGACAATTTGTTCCTCAGCTCCGGCTCTACGCTGGAAGCAGCCACCAGAGTCTTGCCTTCAGTATCATCGATGATCTGGGCATACATGTGATTCAAACTGCGGTATACGCTCAAACGGGGTCTTTCAGGTGTTCCGATCACTTCTTTCCTCATCCTGAGATGACGCCGTTTGCGTGCTTCATGCCGATCTAATTTGGCCACAGAACTCACCACCTCTATAACTATTTGCCAGGTATTTTCCAGATTAGCTGCCTGCTCTGCCAGCCTTACCCGCTTTGCGGATGATCCGCTCACCTTCATAGCGGATTCCCTTGCCCAAATACGGTTCAGGCGGCCGTACTTTGCGGATGTTGGCAGCCAGTTGGCCCACCCGCTCCTTGTCGATACCTTTCACAATAACCCTGTTTGGAGCCGGCACCTCTATTTCGATACCCGCTTCCGGCACAATTTCCACTGGTTGGGAATATCCGACTGACAGAACCAGTTTATCACCTTGCTTTTGTGCCCGATATCCAACGCCATGGATTTCCAGAGTACGTTCAAACCCTTTGGTAACACCCTCGATCATATTGGCGATCAGAGTCCTGGTAAGGCCATGCAGGGAACGATGCTCCTTGTCATCTGACGGCCTGGTGACTTTAATTGCTCCATCTTCCACTGAAACATCCATGTCCGGATGCAGTTCTCTTGTGAGTGTGCCTTTAGGGCCTTTAACAGTCAGTTGATCGCCTGACTGGTTAACCTCGACGCCCTCTGGAATCTCCACGGGCAGTTTGCCGATGCGTGACATCATTTTCCCCCCTTACCATACGTAGCAGATAACTTCTCCGCCAATATTGCTCTTACGGGCCAGCTTGTCGGTCATAACCCCTTGAGAAGTCGATAAAATTGCAATCCCTAAACCGCCCAAAACGCGCGGTATTTGATCTTTATTGGCATAAACACGTAAACCGGGCTTGCTAATCCTTTTGATGCCGGTAATAATCTGTTCCTTGTTCGGGCCATACTTGAGATAAATCCGCAGCGTCTTTTTACTGCCATCTTCGATAACCTTGTAATCCCGAATATATCCCTCTTCTTTGAGAATCCTGGCCAGCTCGCTTTTTATTCTCGATGCCGGTATATCCACTGACTCATGTTTCACCGAATTTGCATTCCTAATCCGGGTGAGCATATCCGCAATAGGATCAGTCAAAACCATACGGGAACCTCCTTTCAACCTCAGGTGAACGCCAATTACCAACTAGCCTTGGTAACACCGGGAATTTGGCCTTCATTTGCTAATTTCCGAAAACAGACTCGACACAGTTGAAAACGCCGCATATAACCCCGTGGACGTCCGCACACCCGACAGCGGTTCACCCTGCGAGTAGAAAATTTAGGACTTCTCTGGGCTCTTATGATCATGGATTTCTTCGCCACCGTATCTCTCCTTTCATTCTCTAAACGGAACACCCATCAGCTTTAACAGTTCATATGCCTCTTCATCAGTCTTGGCAGTAGTTGCAATCGTGATTTCCACACCGCGGATTTTGTCTACTTTATCATAGTCAATTTCCGGAAAAACCAGTTGTTCCCTAATGCCGAGGCTGTAGTTTCCCCGGCCGTCAAAAGAACTGGGGGATACACCCCGGAAATCGCGAACCCGCGGCAAAGCAACGTTAACCAAGCGATCAAAAAACTCATACATCCGATCGCCGCGCAAGGTTACCTTGCAGCCAACTGCCATGCCCGCACGAAGTTTAAAGGCAGCGATCGATTTCTTGGCTTTGGTTATGACGGCTTTTTGTCCGGTAATTGCCTCCAAATCACGGACAGCAAAGTCCAAAGTCTTGGGATCGGCAACCGCTTCTCCAACGCCTATATTCACGACGATTTTATCGAGTTTGGGAACCTGCATCACATTAGCGTAATTGAACCGCTCTCTGAGGGCAGGCACCACTTCGTTTCTGTACTTCTCCTTCAATCGTGGCATCCACTACTCCCCCTTTCCCTGTGTCTCAACCTAATCAATAGCCTTGCTGCAATGCCGGCACTTACGAGTGAGTTTGCCTTTTTCATCCCGTTCTCGCACCGGGCGTGTTGCCTTACGGCAGCTTGGGCAGACCAATTGAACGTTTGATGCGTCAATTGGGCCTGGGCGCTCAATAATACCACCCTGAGGATTAGATTGAGTAGGACGAGTGTGTTTCTTCTGGATGTTTATGCCTTCAACGATAACTTTGCCGGTTTTGGGGTAAACATGCAGTATTCTGCCGCGCTTGCCCCGGTCATCACCGGTAAGAATCTCTACCTGGTCGCCACTTTTGACATGAACTTTGGCCATCGCTCATCCTCCTTTCTGACTATAACACCTCAGGGGCTAGAGATACGATTTTCATAAAATTCTTTTCCCGCAATTCTCTAGCTACCGGACCAAAGATCCGGGTGCCTCTTGGATTATTCTGATCGCTTAGGATTACTGCTGCATTTTCATCAAAGCGGATTATCGAACCATCCCGGCGCCGGATTTCCTTCTTTGTCCGGACAATCACAGCCTTGACAATGTCACCTTTCTTAACCATTCCGCCGGGGCTGGCCTGTTTCACAGTGGCAACAATCACATCCCCCACTCTGGCATAGCGGCGGCGTGTGCCACCGAGCACACTAATGCACAGTAATTCCTTAGCGCCTGTATTGTCTGCAACCCTTAACCGCGATTCTTTTTGGATCATGATAGCCCCTCCTTCCCTTGCTTAATTCTAGGGCAACTAGCGAGCCTTTTCGACGATTTCCATGACTCGCCAACGCTTATCTTTGCTCAAAGGGCGAGTTTCCATAATCCGTACCCGGTCGCCAATCTTGCATTCATTGTTCTCGTCATGGGCTTTGAACTTGACAGTTTTTCTTACAATCCGGCCGTACAAAGGATGGCGTACATCCCTTCTCACAGCCACCACTACTGTCTTATCCATTTTGTCGCTGACTACAACTCCAACTCGAGTTTTCCTCGATTTTCTCACTGTCTCCATGCGTGTTCCTCCATTTCTTATCGCCCGGGCCTAAGCCCGCTTTTCCTGGCGAACCCTTTCTGTCATCACAGTCTTGACGCGCGCAATATCCTTCCTTACTGCCCGCACACGCATTGGGTTTTCCAACTGACCGGTAGCCAGCTGGAACCGAAGGTTAAAGAGTTCTTCCTTTAGTTCCGCAAGCTTCTGGTTCAATTCTTCTGAAGACAAACTGCGCAATTCTTTAGCCTTCACGTGCATCACCACCCGCCACAGTCCTGGTAACGAACTTGCACTTAATCGGCAGCTTGTGCGCTGCCAGTCTCATAGCTTCACGAGCAACCTCTTCAGACACTCCTGCCATCTCAAACATGATCCTACCTGGTTTGACCACCGCGACCCACAGCTCAGGTGAGCCTTTTCCGGAACCCATCCGGGTTTCAGCAGGTTTCTTGGTAACAGGTTTGTCAGGGAAAATTCTAATCCAGACTTTACCTCCGCGTCTGATCGAACGAGTCATTGCTACACGAGCTGCTTCAATTTGTGTATTTGTAATCCAGCCGGGTTCCAATGCCTGCAGCCCAAATTCGCCGAAATCGACTTGCGAGCCGCGAGTGGCCTTGCCAGTCATCCGTCCCCGGTGGACCCGGCGATACTTGACCCGCTTTGGTATTAGCATCCTATTCGCTCCCTTCAGCCTGTCTCTTCACTTTTCTTTCAGGCAAAACTTCACCTTTATAAATCCACACCTTGACACCCAACTGGCCGAAGGTGGTTTTTGCTTCAGCAAAACCGTACTCGATATCGGCTCTCAAAGTGTGCAAAGGCACATTTCCTTCCGGATTCCACTCAGTCCTTGCAATTTCCGCTCCGCCAAGCCGTCCAGATACCATCACTTTGATCCCTTTGGCCCCGAGCCTTATTGCCCGCTGCTGTGCCTGGCGCATCGCCCGCCGAAATGAAACCCGCCGTTCCAGTTGAAAAGCAATGTTCTCAGCAACAAGCTGGGCATCCAATTCCGGATGTTTGATTTCAATAATATTAATCTGGTACTGCTTGCCATATTTCTGCTCCAAGTCTTTCCGGAGTTTGTCGACTTCGGCTCCGCCTTTGCCGATAATCATACCGGGCCGTCCGGTGTGAATGCTGATTTTGCAGCGGTTTGCCGCCCGCTCAATCTCAATTCTGGAGACACCGGCCGTATAAAAACGCTTTTTAATCAGCTCACGGACTTCCAGGTCTTCATGGAGCAGTTCCGCATAATTGCGTTTGCCGGCGTACCACTTGCTGTTCCAGTCTTTGATAACCCCCAGCCTAAACCCCAACGGGTGTACCTTTTGACCCACGCATCTACTCCTCCTTTTCCTTTAATACCACAGTGACATGGCAAGTACGCTTCATAATCCGGTCAGCCATTCCCCGTGCCCTCGGTCTTATCCGTTTCAATGTGGGGCCTTGATCCACATAACACTCGGCTACATACAAAGAATCGGGATCCATGTCATAGTTGTTCTCAGCATTGGCAGCTGCGCTTCTGACCACCTTTTCAACCACAGCCGATGCTGCCCTTGGTGTCAGCTGCAGGATGGCCAGAGCCTCTCCGATATCTTTATTGCGAATCAAGTCCACAACCTGCCGCACTTTCCGGGGCGACATGCGAATGTAACGTGCACTTGCTCTTGCGCTCGGTCTTGTATCCATTTTCTATCCCCCCATCTATCCTATCTGCCCGAAGACCTCTCGCTGCCTGCATGGCCGCGGAAGGTCCGGGTGGGAGCAAATTCACCCAATTTGTGACCCACCATTTCCTCGGTGATATATATTGGCACATGCTTTCTGCCATCATGAACTGCAATGGTATGGCCTACCATGTCCGGAAAGATAGTCGAACGGCGAGACCAGGTCCTGATCACTTTTTTCTCACCGGTTTCATTCATCTTGCGAATCTTTGCCAGCAGATGCTCATCTGCAAAGGGCCCTTTCTTTAAAGATCTGCCCATCATTACACCTCCTTATGGAGCATGAGATTATTTAGTCCGGCGTCTTACGATCAACCGATCACTAGGCTTGTTTTTCCGTGTCTTGGTTCCCAATGTCGGCTTACCCCATGGAGTCACTGGAGAGGGCCTGCCGATTGGAGCCCTGCCTTCTCCACCGCCGTGCGGGTGATCCACCGGGTTCATTGCCACACCCCGTACATGGGGCCGTTTGCCCAGATAGCGGCTTCTGCCTGCTTTGCCGATAACGATGTTTTCGTGCTCCACATTGCCAACCTGGCCGATAGTGGCACGGCAGTTCTGATGCACCACCCGGAATTCCCCTGACGGCAGCCTTAATGTCACATGATTCCCGTCTTTGGCCATAATCTGTGCCGATGTTCCGGCAGAACGGGCCAACTGCCCGCCTTTGCCCGGCTGCAGTTCAATGTTGTGCACAACTGTACCTGCAGGGATATTGGCCAGCGGCAGTGCATTGCCCACCTTTATATCTGCATCAGGCCCCGACTCAACCATCTGGCCGACTGCCAACCCGTGAGGTGCAATAATATAGCGCTTCTCGCCGTCGAGGTAATGCAGAAGCGCTATCCTCGCCGAACGGTTGGGATCATATTCAATTGCCGCAACCTTGGCAGGCACTCCGTCTTTATTGCGCCTGAAATCGATGATGCGGTATTTGCGCTTATGCCCGCCGCCCCGGTGTCTCATGGTGATCCGCCCGTACACGTTGCGCCCACCGGATTTGGTCAACGAAACAGTCAACGATTTCTCAGGCTTTCTCTTCGTAATCTCTTCAAATGTGGATACTGTCATCCCACGGCGGCCCGGAGTGATCGGTTTGTATTTTTTAACTGCCATGATTCCGTCCCTCCCTATAGTCCTTCAAATAGCTCAATACTATGGCCGTCGGCTAAAGTTACGACAGCTTTCTTGTAATCAGAAGTCCTTCCTTCACTTCTGCCTTGGCGCCGTAATTTGCCCCGTATACGCACAGTATTAACTTTGTTGACTTTGACTTTGAAAATCTCTTCCACCGCTTGCTTGATCTGCGTCTTATTCGCTCTCATGTCCACGATAAAAGTATACTTGTTCTGTGAAATCATATCGGTGCTTTTCTCTGTAACCACTGGCCGAATCAAGACATCGCGCGCATCCATTATGCAAGCACCTCCTCCAACCTTGTCAGGGCATCCTTGGTAAAGATTACCCGGTCATGATTGAGTACATCATAAACATTCAAGCCGCTGCTCTTCAACAGCAGTGCCCTGGGAATATTGCGAGTTGCAAGTTCAATATTGGAATCCCAGTCTGAAATTACAATCAAAGGTTTCTGATCAGCATTAAGTGCCTTCAGTACCTTGACCATCAGCTTGGTTTTCGGTTCATCAATTTTCAACTCATCCAGTACAATCAGTTCACCATCGCGAACTTTGGCTGACAATGCAGATTTAAGAGCCATGCGCCGTGCCTTTTTCGGCATGTTGAATGCATAATCCCTGGGTGTAGGCCCGAAAACCACACCGCCGCCTACCCACAGCGGAGAGCGGATGCTTCCCACGCGGGCTCTGCCGGTCCCTTTTTGGCGCCATGGCTTGCGGCCGCCGCCCCTCACTTGGCTGCGGTTCTTTGTGGCAGCTGTGCCTTGGCGGCGCTTGGCCAAATGGCTGAGCACTGCCTGATGCATCAAACCCTCGTTGATCTTAACGCCAAAGATGGCATTATTCAGCTCAATGTCGCCTATTTGAACGCCTTCCATGTTGTATACGGCCACTTTCGGCATGATTGCAGCCTCCTCTCTTGCAATACTCTAGATTACTGTTTCACGCTGCTGCGAATTGTTAGCAAACTGCCCTTTATACCGGGGACAGACCCGTGCACCAACAACAGGTTCCGTTCCGGGTCAACTTTGACAACTTCAAGGCACTGCACAGTGCGCTGCACTCCGCCCATTCTACCTGCCATTTTCCGGCCTTTGAACACTCTTGCCGGGCCCACGGAATCTAATGACCCGACGCCCCGGTGGTATTTCGAGCCGTGAGCCATTGACCCTCTCCTGAATCCATGGCGCTTAACCGGGCCTTGATAGCCTTTTCCTTTGGTTATGCCCGTTACGTCCACTTTTTCACCTTCACTGAATATGTCAACTCCCACCTGATCACCAACATTGAGAGATGCCAGTTCGTCGGCTTTATCCAAACGAAACTCCTTTAGATATCTCCGCGGCTTAACATTGGCTTTGGCAAAATGCCCTTTCAGCGGTTTGTTGAATAATCGTTCCCGTTTTTCACCAAATCCAAGCTGTACTGCTTCATAACCATCGGTTTCAGCAGTCTTTTTCTGTACTACGGTGCAGGGACCAGCTTCGATTACGGTTACGGGAATGAGCTCGCCTTGTTCATTAAATATTTGAGTCATACCCAATTTCTTACCCAAAATTCCTTTGGCCATTCTGACACCCCCTAAAATCATAGAATAATGACTCCGCTAGGCTTAATTTTGCAGTTTGATCTCAATATCGACTCCAGCAGGTAGATCTAAGCGCATCAATGCATCGACCGTCTTTGGGTTTGGTTCAAGAATATCAATCAAGCGTTTATGGGTGCGCATCTCAAACTGCTCCCGCGAATCTTTGTGAATATGAACCGAACGCAAAACGGTGAATACACTCTTGTCTGTTGGCAAGGGGATTGGCCCGGAAACAGTTGCCCCAGTCCGTCTTGCAGTTTCCACGATTTTTTCGGCAGAACTGTCAAGAATCTTATGATCGAACGCTTTCAAACGAATCCTCACTTTTTGCTTAGCCATTGCTTTTCCTCCCTTTCGTCCGATTGGCAGACATGCTCCGTAGAAATTCCCCAAATATCCGGCAGGAGCCGGTATAATGGCAACCTCCTACATCATCGCTCATTGTTAACAGTGAAACGGTGGCCCGGCCTTGGGGCCACCTTCCTTGCTATTTCAAAATCTTGGTTACGACTCCGGCGCCTACAGTGCGGCCGCCTTCGCGAATAGCAAAACGCAGGCCTTCTTCCATGGCGATCGGGGTGATCAGTTCCACAGTCATCCGGACGTTGTCTCCGGGCATGACCATTTCCACAC
>FZPS01000219.1_pt15 | contig 36560 bp, 38 predicted proteins | sample 1817821 | NCBI WGS metagenome assembly FZPS01 (sample SAMEA104158645, study PRJEB21678) | metagenome | place: Germany | collected 2015-04-21 | reverse complement strand
AAATGGGATTCAGAAACTAATCTATATAAATTTTTTAATCCAATTAAATTTTTTACCAAAATAATAATATGATATGTTTCCATTTTTTTTATGGATTCCCTGGTCTTAAAAATATAATTTAATTCTTCCAGAGTTTTTGCACCTTTTGATCTTACATACTCCATTAATTTTAGAAAAATTTCTGCCGTTGCTTGCGCATCCTCCAATGCTCGATGATGGTTGCGCAATTTCACATTATAGTGTTTGGCTAAATCATTTAAACGGTGCTTTTTTAGATGAGGAAGGCACATTCTTGAGAGTGCCAAGGTATCTAGTATAGGATTTATAATCTGAATATTCATAAGAGCTGCTTGATTTTTTATAAAAGCCGAATCAAATTTAGCATTGTGGGCAACCAATATACTATCCTGAATAAAGTTGATGAATTTAGGAAGCACCTCTTCAATGAATGGAGCATCTTTAACCATATCATCGGTTATCCCAGTTAATTCTGAAATCCTGTTTGGTATTGGGCAAGCAGGGTTTACTAAAGAGCTGAAGCATTCAATAACTTGTCCTTCCCTTATTTTTACTGCACCAATTTCAGTAATTTTTTCCTTTTCTGGTGATAGTCCTGTTGTTTCAATATCAAATACAACAAAGCTTTGATCAAAATTTGCCTTATAGTCCCCCCAAATCACTGATTCCTCATCATTAATTAAATAACCTTCAACTCCATAAATAATTTTAATATTATTTTTCTTTCCTGCTTTCATTGCATCGGGAAAAGCTTGTAATACTCCATGATCTGTAATAGCAATTGCACTATGACCCCACTTGGCTGCCTGTGCAATAATTTTTTCCACTTTTGAAACCCCATCCATTGCACTAAACTGTGTATGGACATGTAATTCCACTCTTTTGGATTCACAAAGATCCTTCCGTTCCATTGGAGGTATATTTTGTATATCACTTGCGATTACCACAAGATCCCTACTATATTTATCAAATTGCACCTCTCCCTTTACTCTTACGAAAGGATTTTCTTTTAGTGCTTCTTTAATAGAATCGATGCAGTCCTGCCTTTCAAACAACTTAATAGTTATTGAACTGGTATGATCTGTAATATAAAAAGTAATGATTCCTCTATTATTATTAATAAGTCGTATGTCGACACTAAATACCTCTCCCTGTAGAACAACTACACCTGATTCTAGACTAAGGCTACTAATAGAGACCGCTTCTTGCCTTATAGTTTTTCCTTTTAGAACATCGCTCCTCCCATTAGGAGCATTTTTTTTATAAGATGTTTTGGAATTTTCATTTATCGTTGTATTTACAATACTTATTAATTCCTTCTCCTTGGAATCTATATAGTGATCTTGTGAAACTTCATTTTGGCAGTGGACAATTTCTATATGTAGAGGAAAAAGGATGGATTGAGATATTTTATCCTTGATAAACTCGGGTATTTTTCTCTTCTTTATCCTTTCTAATGCAATTTTAGATAAAGTTTTTATAATTAGTCTGTTTTCTTTGATCTCCCAATTACTTAATGGAATTGAGCCGGCAATTGAAGGGAATTCTAATTTTAACTTCCTGAAAAGTAGATCTCCCTCCTCATGAAACCAATCAATAAGCTTTTCATATTTTTTATTTTTACACTCATCCATTTGATCGTATACTATTTTTATGTCAGAAAGAAAGTCGAAGGTAGACAAAATACTTTTTTCCATTTCTATTAGTGTGCTTCTTTCAAGTTTAAAAGGACCTTCCATTTGTATATCCCAACTATTAAGGTCCCTGTTTACCTTTACTTTTTTTATATTAACTTTTTGTAAAAAATCATATTTGTTTTCCATCATTTCTGCAAAAAGAGCATCCTTATTGAGCAAAACATAATCCCCCTTGCATATGAAAACACCTTATTTTTTATTTTTTAACTCCTTTTACAACTAAATCTGATATTTAGCAACTTATTAGCTTAGGAAAAACTATAAGAGCAAAATTGCTAAATAAATTTAAAAGAATATTATGCTTAAGAGATTTTTAAGGTTTTTACAATTTCCCAGTACATTTTAAATCTTGCACCTAAACCTTTAATTAAACCTAATTTTTCTTCCTTCATAACATGAGTTAAGTTATCCATTTGTATCCCAATAGATACTAGATTATTTTTTTTAAAATATCTAGTTATAGCTACTTCTAATCCAAACCGAGTAATCTCTAAACAATCAATATTTAGTAGGATCTCTCTTCTGATCACTCTTTGACCGGTTAAGAAAGGTGCTACTTTTTGAGCCAAGTCAGTTGTTGTCCTCCCATGGGAAAAGATCCCGTAGGACATATCATATTGTCCGTGAACAACAGGTTCTAACAGATTCAATATATGCTCTTGGGTTAATCCTATTAGATCCGCATCGAGTAATAGTAGTATATCGGCTTGGGTATGCTTTGTACCTTCCATAATTGCGGCACCTTTACCTCTATTCTCTGGTAGGCGAATAGTTGTTATCCCTTTCCCTATAGATATGTCATAGGTTGAATCTTCAGAGCCATCATCAACGACAATAATATCATCAATTATACGAACCGTTTTAACAACATCAATAACATCACCAATTCTTGCTTCCTCATTATATGCAGGAATAATAACAGCAATTTTCATTTGATTACCCCCAAATTTATATCTATTGAGGTTGATTCTGCATCTTTAATATTTCTTCCAAAAGCTCCTCAATGATGTTCTTTTCATTAACCTGTCTAATAATCTCACCTTTTTTAAATATTAGTGCCCTTCCCTTTCCACCGGCAATACCAATATCCGCTTCCTTTGCTTCGCCGGGACCATTCACCGCACAACCCATGATAGCCACTTTAACTGTCTTTTTGATCTGAAGCTTATTTAATCGCATCTCTAGTTCTTTGGCCATGTCCATAAGATTGATCTGCGTTCTTCCACAAGTTGGGCAGGAGATAAGCTCTACAGCATTTCCCTTATATAAATTTAAGGATTTTAATATTTCCTTAGCAACCAACACCTCTTCTTTTGGATCATCGGTCAAGGAAACTCTAATAGTATCTCCAATGCCCCTGGCCAATAAAATACCAATACCTATACTTGATTTAATAGTCCCCGAGAATTTTGTTCCTGCTTCGGTTATACCAATGTGAAGAGGGTAGTTTGTTTTTTTTGAAATAAGCTCATAGGCCTCAAGAGTTAACAGTACATTGGATGCCTTTAAGGAGATGATAATTTGTTCAAAGTTTAATGCTTCCAAAATGTTGATATGTTCTAATGCACTTTCAATCATGGATTCTGCATTAACACCATTGAATTGATCAAGGATTTTTGGGCTAATGGAACCAGCATTCACTCCAATTCTTATTGGAATATTCCTTTCCATAGCAGCATTTACTACTTGTTTTACGCGATCCCTGTCACCGATATTCCCCGGATTTATTCTTAACTTATCAACACCATTTTTTATGGATTCCAAGGCCAGTCTGTAATCAAAATGAATATCAGCAACTATAGGTATATTAGTATTTTTCTTGATATTTTTTATAGCTTCGGCCGCCTCAATATCAGGAACTGCTATGCGAACAATATCACAGCCAACCTCTTCTAACTCCTTTATTTGATCAATGGTAGCCTTCCAGTCCCTTGTATCAGTTTTTGTCATGGATTGGATAGTAATTGGAGCATCGCCACCTATATATAAGTCTCCAACCCTGATCTTTTTTGTTGCTTTTCTGTTCATGATCTCACCTTTACTTAGAAAAAGTTAGTAAATCTAATCACATCTCTATAACCGATGAAAACAGCTAATAGAATCAATAGTACAAAACCAACAAAGTGAAATAATCCTTCCTTTTCTGGGTTAATTGGCTTTCCTCTAATAGCTTCAATTGCTAAGAACATCAATCTACTACCATCTAAGGCAGGAATAGGCAATAGATTAAAGATACCTAAATTTAAACTTATTTGACCGGCTAGTAATAAAATAGGTAGCAGTCCATTCCTAGCCGTTTCACCCACGATAGCTATGATGCCTACTGGTCCAACAAGATTATTTACATCCCCCCTGCCTGTAAATAGCCGTCCTAAAATTTCAAGAATACTCTTTGTAATAAATATGGATTGTTCAACCGAAGCGCTAATGGAAAAAACAAAGGATCTTTCTGAGGAAGGTCTAATACCAATTCTGTACCTACCCAATGTTTCATCGTATTTAGGTTGAATCTTTAGTTGGCCTATTACTCCATCTCTTTCATATCCAATTGATAGGGCGTTCTCTCCATTTTTAGTAATTATGCTTTCAATTTGACCATAATCTGATATTTCCTCATCATTAATAGTTATTATACGATCTCCAGGTCTAAGACCTGAAACATATGCAGGGTAATCCTCTTCTACTTCAGCAATTTCCGTTGTTGGTGTTCCAATGGTATAGAAAACAATAGCAAATAATAGTATTGCTAAAACAATATTCATAAATGATCCTGCAATGAATATAGCTCCTCTTTCCAATACGCCTTTATTGTTTAGACTTCGTTCATCCGTGTTATTCTCATCTTCACCCAGCATTTTGCAAAATCCGCCCATGGGAATAAGCCTTAGACTATATATGGTCTCCCCTTTTTTACCACCTAGAATCTTAGGTCCCATACCCACTGCGAACTCTTCAACTTTAACCCCAAATAATTTAGCGGCACTGAAATGTCCTAACTCATGAAAAATAACTAATATGCCAAATATAATTAAGGAGATAATGATTGTGCTCACATTGTCACCATCCTCTTTATAGCCATCTTACTAACAAACTCTTTAGCCCAATAATCTACCTTCAAAATATCTTGTATTGTAGGAGATGGAATATTGTTATGACACTCCATTGTTCTATTAATAAATGTAGGAATGTCCAAGAAAGCAATCTTTCCGTGTAAGAAAAGCTCTACTGTCTTTTCATTTGCTGCATTTAAGACTGCCGGAAATGTACCGCCGGACTTTATCGCATCAATGGCTAATTGTAAGCATTCAAATGTTTCTGTGTCAGGTTCTTTAAAAGTTAAATTACCAATTGATATTAAATCCAACTTTAAAAAATCGTTTTTCCTTCTGATTGGATAATTTAAGGCATATGCGATTGGAATTCTCATATCCTTCTCCCCAAGCTGTGCAATTACGGACCCGTCCTGGAACTCCACTGCAGAATGCACAATGCTTTCTGGATGAACTAGCACCTTAATTTTCTCAACATCTATATCAAATAGCCATTTTGCCTCTATTACTTCAAGCCCCTTGTTCATGAGCGTTGCAGAATCAATACTGATCTTTTTCCCCATGGACCAATTTGGGTGCTTTAAAGCCTCAGAAGGCGATATGTTTACTAGTTCTTTCTTCTTTTTACCCTTAAAAGGTCCTCCCGAAGCTGTTAGTAAAATTTTTTCTATTCTATTATCCTCATTCCCTTGCAGGCATTGAAAAATAGCAGAGTGCTCACTATCAATTGGTAGTATCCTAATATTTTTTTCCCTAGCTTTTTTCATAACCAACTCTCCAGCAGACACAAGGGTTTCCTTGTTGGCCAATCCGATATTAACACCATGTTGAATGGCTGTAATAGTTGGTTCTATCCCAATGGTCCCCACGAGGGAGTTTATCATTAGATCTAATTTTTCTAAAGATGCAATTTTATTAAGACCTTCTAATCCAGTATATACTTCAACCTCTCTTCCACGCATCCTTTTCCTTAGAATCTCTGATTTTTCTTCATCCATCACGCATACTGCTAGGGGACTAAATTCCTTAATCTGTTGCTCTAATCGATCAATGTTTTTATTTGTTGATAGACCAATGATGTTAAAATGTTCATACTGATCCCTTATCACATCCAATGTTTGAATTCCAATAGAGCCAGTAGAACCAAGAATTGAAATGTTTTTTTTCATTGACTCATCCTTTCACCTTCCATGAACTGGTGTGCTAGAAACAATCAATTAATCAACATAGATTGGCGCGCACTATACTAGCTATCTACTCGTACAAGCTTGAATTGATATAAAAGAACTATTTCCTAGCAAATAAAAAAGCTTATATAATAATATACGAATGGTGCTGTAAAAAGTATGCTATCAAAACGATCTAATACTCCCCCATGCCCCGGGAAAATCTTGCCAAAATCCTTCACACCAAAGTACCTCTTTATAATCGAGGCCGTTAGGTCACCAAATTGAGAGATAATACTCGAAAATATACTTAAGATAATTATATGGGACAGCTCAACATTAATTCCATGAAAATATCTCAAATAATAAGCAAATATCATTGTCATTACAAAGCTCCCTAAAATCCCTCCTATCGCACCCTCTATTGTTTTCTTCGGACTTATGTGTGGACAGAGCTTTCTTTTCCCAAATAAAAACCCTGTGAAATATGCAAAAGTATCTGTTGACCAAGCTGTAAGAAAGACCAACCATATTAGATAGTTCCCAAATATGAGGCGCTCAAATAGCAATAGATGTCCAAATAATAAGCTAATATATGTGATACCGAAAAATCCTAGCAAACCATTAATAAAAGATGGATCCTTAGCAAATAGTTGATATATAAAATGTAATGTAAATATTAGAATCAAAAATGGTAGTATCCATCCTTCCATATACTTCATAATCAACAATAAAAACAAACTTAATACCATTTCTAAACTAACATTCATATTAAATTGACCATTAATCTTAACTGTATTATATAACTCATACAAGCCTATTGATGTCACTATTATTACACTTAATAATAATGGGATCCCTCCTAGGGATATCACAAGTACCAGAAGGGGTATACCTATAACAGCTGTCAGTATTCTTGTTAACAATATTATACCCCCTTATCTCCGTTGCCTATCCCTCCATATCGTCTTTCCCTTCTTTGAAATGAAGAAATAGCCTCCTGCAAATGTTTCTCACTAAAATCTGGCCATAACACATCTGTAAACCAAAACTCTGTATAGGCCAATTGCCATAGCAAAAAATTGCTAATTCGCAATTCTCCACTGGGTCTTATTAATAAATCAGGATCTGGCATTGTAGCCGTATAGAGGTATTCTTGTATACAACTTTCATTAATATCTTCAATACCAATTTTTCCTCTTTTATAATCCAATAGAAGATTGGTAAACGCGTAAACCAATTCATCCCTTCCGCCATAGTTTAAAGCAATATTAACTTTTAAACCAGTATTATTATTGGTTAAATTTATTGCATTGATTACGGCATTCTTTGGACCTTCTGGTAAACCATTAATATTTCCAATCGTCCTTATTTTGATATTGTTTGAATGAAGTTCATAGATCTCTTTATTTAGATACTCTACTAATAAATTCATTAATGCATCTACTTCAGATCTAGGCCTTTTCCAGTTCTCAGTAGAAAATGCATAAAGGGTAAGTATTTCTATCCCTATATCAGAGCTATATTTTATGATTTTTCTAAGGGCTTCTACCCCTGCACGATGACCCGCTACCCTAGGTAGTCCCCGTTTTTCAGCCCATCTTCCATTTCCATCCATAATGATTGCGATATGTTTTGGAAGATTCTCCTTTTCAATAATTTGATATTTTTTGTTGTTCAATTTATTTTTGCTTTTTTTTGAAAATAACATAGCTAACCTCCGTTTAAGCAAAAACCCCCTAAATAAAGGGGGAAAGCTCTAAAAATAAGAAATTAATATTTCCGTTAAATTATTGTCAATTTCCCTTATTCTTATTATATAGGGATCCTTTAAGTGGTTTTGTTCAATTTTCCTTTTTCGAGGTAAAGTTTCAACGATTTTTATATCAAGATTTTTTTGGTTTATTCGATTGATTCCTTCATGCATAGGTAATCCAAGTAAATCTTGGATCTTCATCCTTTAAACCTCCATTATTTCTTTAATCTTTTGGTCAACCAGTTCATCTATTTTTTTGCTAAATTCATCGGTTACTTTTTGAACTTCATCCTGACCCAGTTTTAAATCATCCTCTGTAATTAATTTGTCTTTTTCAGCTTTTTTTAATTCATCATTAGAATCCCTTCGTATATTTCTTACTGCAATCTTGGCTTCTTCCCCATATTTTTTAACCAGTTTTGATAATTCTTTCCTTCTTTCTTCGGTCAATTGGGGGATAGCTAGTCGGATAATTTTTCCATCATTACTGGGATTTAATCCTAAATCCGATTTTAAAATTTCCCTTTCAATATCAGCGATAGAATTTGAATCATAGGGTTGTATGACTAGTAGTCTAGGCTCAGGTGCACTAATGTTTGAAAGTTGGTTTAAAGGAGTCGGGGTACCATAGTAATCAACAGTGATCCTATCTAGTAAACTAGGATTTGCTCTTCCAGCCCTCACCGAAGCGAATTCTTTTTTTAAGCTAGAAATTGTTTTTTCCATCTTCTCTTTGGTTTCCTTTTTAATGCTATTTATCATCCTTAATCCTCCTTTACTAAAGTTCCAATATTCTCTCCTAATACTACTTTTTTAATATTGATAGGGTTCTCAAGTCCAAATACTATAATTGGAATCTCATTGTCCATACATAGGGAAGTAGCAGTAGAATCCATCACCCTTAGGCCTCTATTTAATACATCAATATAGGATAAAGTGTCAAATTTTTTTGCATGTGGATTAGTAATAGGGTCATCATCATATACTCCATCCACTTTCTTTGCTAGTAGTATTACATCTGCCTCTATCTCTGCAGCCCTCAAAGCAGCAGTGGTGTCGGTTGAAAAAAACGGATTCCCAGTTCCAGATGCAAATATCACAATTCTACCCTTTTCAAGATGCCGGATTGCTCTTCTTCTTATGTAAGGTTCAGCAATTTGACGCATTTCAATAGCTGTTTGAACTCTTACAGGAATATCAAAGCTTTCTAATGCATCTTGTAAGGCCAATGCGTTTATCACTGTAGCAAGCATTCCCATATGATCCGCAGTGGTTCTGTCCATACCTTTACCGCTTCTGCCACGCCAAAAATTCCCACCCCCTACTACGATTGCAACTTCCACGCCTAAATCTCGAATATCCTTTATATGTTTGCTTATTGTTATGATAGTGTCGGTATCCAAACCGAAGCCCTTATCACCTGCTAAAGCTTCTCCACTTAATTTAAGTATAACACGTTTATACTTAGGCTTTTGCATTGTTTTCCTCCAATCATAAATAGTTTTCTACAAAACCATTAAAAATCCTTCTTTTTTTCAATAAGCACACAAAAACCAATAAAGTTTCTTTAAAAAAAGGACACTTCTCTGTGTCCATTTTAAGTTTTAATTTTCTCTTAGCCCATCTGTTTTCTTACTTCTTCTGCAAAATCCTCTGATCTCTTTTCTAGTCCTTCCCCCATTTGGAATCTAGCGAATCTTCGAATTTTTATATTCTCACCAATAATTGAAATTTTCTCCTTTACCATCTGATCTACTGTTTTATCAGGATCTTTAACAAAAGCTTGTTCAAGCAAGCAGATTTCTTGGTAGAATTTTTTTAATCTTCCTTCTACCATCTTTTCAACAACCTTCTCTGGCTTTCCTTCATTCAATGCTTGAGCTTTTAAAATAGATCTTTCTTGATCGATTACCTCTTTAGGTACATCCTCTTTGCTAATATATAATGGATTAGAAGCTGCGATATGCATTGCGATATCCCTAACAAAGGATTTGAAATCGTCATTCTTTGCAACAAAGTCGGTTTCACAATTCACTTCTACAAGTACACCGATCTTCCCCCCCAAATGTATGTATGATTCGACGATCCCCTCCGCTGCAATTCTTCCAGATTTTTTTGCTGCAGCAGCTAAGCCCTTTTCTCTTAAAAGTTCAACAGCCTTCTCAATATTGCCCTCGGTCTCTTGTAACGCTTTCTTACAATCTAGTACTCCTGCACCAGTAGTTTCTCTGAGTTCCTTTATCATCGCACTAGTAATCATTTCTTTGCCTCCCTAATTATATTATCCATTTTATATTATCCATTGAAAATGATTAAAATTGATACCTACTTTACTTATATTCCAAAAATGATTTATCTCAAAATAGGGGAGAAAGTAAAGGCTTCTTCCCCCATGCTTTCTCCCTTTTTATAAATTATTCGCTTTCTTCCATATTCTCATTTTGAGAAGCTTCAACGATTTCTGCTTCTTCCTCTACCTCTTCTTCTACATCCTCAACTTCCTCTATTCCTTCTTCTACTACATTTTCATCTACTATTCCTTTAGCATCCCCATCAATATCCTCAAATTGTTCTCCCTGTCTCCCCTCAATGACTGCATCTGCCATCTTGGCAGTTAACAATTTTACCGCCCTTATGGCATCGTCATTCCCAGGAATTACATAATCAACTTCATCAGGATCACAATTGGTGTCAACAATAGCAACAACTGGTATTCCTAAAATCTTTGCTTCAGCAATTGCATTTCTTTCTTTTCTTGGATCCACAACAAAAATAGCTCCAGGCAATTCAGTCATATCTTTAATACCGCCTAAAAACTTTTCCAATCTATCCCTTTCAGCTTTTAGCTTAATTACCTCTTTCTTCGGAAGAACATCAAAAATGCCTTCTTCCTCCATCTTCTCTAGCTCGTGTAACTTCTCAATGCTTTTACTAATCGTTTTAAAATTAGTTAAAGTGCCTCCTAACCATCTTTGGTTGACATAAAACATATTTGCCCTTTTTGCCTCGGTTTCTACTGACTCCTGTGCTTGTTTTTTTGTCCCAACAAATAAAACACTTTTACCTTCTTCAGCAACTTCCTTAATAAAATTGTACGCTTCTTCCACTTTTTTTACCGTCTTTTGAAGGTCGATGATGTAAATCCCATTTCTTTCTGTAAATATATATTCTGCCATTTTAGGATTCCATCTTCTTGTTTGATGCCCGAAATGCACTCCCGCTTCTAATAATTGTTTCATTGATATTAATGACATGTCTTTACCTCCTTGGTTTTTCCCTCCATTTTCTTCATATTTGAATTGGACTTTTATACAAGCACCCCAATCCAAATCAGAAAATGTGTGTGATTTTATCACCTTAAAAAGTTTAACATAGTTTATAAGTTTAAGCAATAATAAGTTGCTCATTTTGAATTACTAATTATTCTTGCATTATAGATTCTATGTTATTTATTTACCGTTAATTTTCTCTAATTCTTCTATTAATTTGTCATTCAAAATTTTTATATAGGTACCTTTCATTCCTAAGGATCGTGATTCAATAACCCCAGCACTTTCGAATTTCCTAAGAGCATTTACTATGACTGATCGTGTAATACCAACCCTATCTGCAATTTTACTTGCCACCAATAATCCTTCGTCGCCATCCAACTCTTTAAAAATATGTTCAACCGCTTCTAATTCGGAGTAGGATAATGTGCCAATAGCCATCTGTACAATAGCCTTTTTTCTGGCCTCCTCTTCCATCTCCTCACTTTTGGATCTAAGTATTTCCATTCCAACAACAGTTGCACTATACTCAGCTAAAACTAAATCCTCTTCTGTGAATTCTTTGTTGAACCTTGCTAACACCAATGTTCCTAAACGGTTACCTCCTCCACTGATAGGAACAATGGTGGTATACCTATTCTCATATATACATTCTTCTTTATTATAGACACATAAGGCATTTCCTTCAGCAATATTAGCGCGGGTTTCATATATGTCTAGTAATCTTTCATTAAACTCCTTTGGAAATTTTGCCTGGTTTGTCTCTGTATTAATAACCTCATCACTAATTTCGCAATTATAATCCGGAGTAAATGCGTAGCCTAACAGTTTTCCTTTACGACTAGCAATATAAATGTTTGCATCCAATACCTCACTTAATATCTTACCTAAATCAGTAAAAGATAGGGATTGGGGACCAGAAATTTGTAATACTTTATTTATCCTTCTCGTTTTTTCTAATAGCGTTGCCATGTATTCTTCCTCCTTATTGTATCATTTTATACTATCATAATTAGTACAACGAATCAAACAATGATGCCGCTATTTTCATAATATTCTAATATCTATGTGTTGATTATTAGCTAAACTTTTTCTAAATAGTTGCATTCTTGGTTTAAACATCTAAGGACTTTGTTCTTTCCACTACCTCTTTCAGCAAGATAATTATTACATTTAGGACATTTTTTTGTTAAAGGTTTATCCCAGGTCATAAAATCACATTCTGGATAATTCTTACACCCGTAAAAGACTCTTCCTTTCTTACTTTTTTTCTCTATAATTTCTCCTTTACATTTAGGACATAGTGCACCAGTTTCTTTCAATATAGGTTTAGTATTTCTACATTCAGGAAATCCCGGACATGCTAAAAATTTACCATAGCGACCGTGTTTCACAACCATATTTCTACCACATTTTTCACATACTATATCGGTTTCCTCATCCTTAATCTCTATATTACCAATCTCCTCCTCTGCATGCTTTAATGTTATTTCAAACTTTTTATAAAAATCATCTATAATCCTATGCCAGTCAATATTACCTTCTTCAACCTTATCTAATTGTTTTTCGAGTTCTGCTGTAAAGTCGATATCTATGATATCAGAAAAATACTCTTTCATTAATTCCGTCACTAAAACCCCTAATTCTGTTGGTATGAGATTTTTCTTTTCTTTTTGAACATAACCCCTTGCCATAATCGTTGAGATGGTTGGTGCATAGGTGCTTGGTCTTCCAATCCCCTGTTCTTCTAAAGTCTTTACCAATGATGCCTCGGTATATCTTGGGGGAGGAGAGGTAAAATGTTGTTTATCAATTATTTTTTTTGCATCTAGCTCTTCTCCCACTTCTAATTCAGGCAAAATAGTATCCTTTTCCTCAATATTATCATCTTTTCCCTCAATGTACACTGACATATAGCCAGGGAATGTTAACAGAGAACCTGTAGATCGAAATAGATATTGATCTGCTACAATATCTACCGACATTGTGCTATATGTTGCCGGACTCATTTGGCTAGCCACAAACCGTTCCCATATTAATTTATAAAGCTTATACTGGTCCTTAGAAAGCGAGGCTTTAATAGCCTGGGGTAATCTGTTTACAGAGGTTGGTCTGATTGCCTCATGGGCATCCTGTACTTTTTTTGTCTTGCTTTGACTTATCTTTTGTATTGCTAAATAACTTTTCCCATATTCCTTTTCTATAAAATCTAGACATTCTGTTCTTGCTTCCACGGAAAGTCTTGTTGAATCTGTTCTGACATATGTTATTAAACCCACCTGACCTTCTCCTTTGATATCAATACCCTCATATAGCTGTTGTGCAATGCTCATTGTTTTTTTGGAGGAAAAATTTAATTTCCTAGAAGCTTCTTGTTGTAAACTACTTGTAGTAAAAGCTGGCGGTGGGTTACGTTTTTTTGAACCCTTTTTAATCCCATCCACAATAAATTTTTTTTGAACTAAATTTTTTAAAATTTTCTTTACTTGTTCTTGATTTTTCAGTTCAATTTTTCTGCCCTTTTCGCCATAAAATTTTCCTTCAAATTGTTCTTTTGTATTATCCTTTTTGTTAAACACCCCAGTGATGGACCAATACTCTTCCGGAATGAATTCTTTTATTTCATTTTCCCTATCAACTATAAGACGAGTGGCTACCGATTGAACCCTGCCGGCGCTTAGGCCTTTCCTAATCTTCTTCCATAAGAGTGGACTGATCTTATAACCAACAAGTCGATCTAATATTCTGCGGGCTTGCTGGGAATCTACTAGATCCTTATCAATTTTTCTGACATTTTTTAAAGAATTCCTTACAGCATTCTTTGTTATTTCGTTGAATTCTATTCTACACTTTGTGGATTCATCTATCTTAAGCTGAGTGGCCAAATGCCAAGAAATAGCTTCCCCCTCTCGATCAGGGTCAGTAGCTAATAATACCCTGTCTGCTTTTTTGCTTTCTTTTTTTATATTTTCTAAAATAGGTCCCTTTCCGCGGATGGTTATATATTTGGGTTGATAATTATTATCCATATCTATACCCAGCTGACTTTTGGGCAAATCTCTTATATGACCCATTGTTGCCTCTACTTTATATCCTCTACCTAAAAATTTTTTAATTGTCTTTGCTTTGGCTGGTGATTCGACAATTACTAAAGTTTTTGTCATAGCTACACCTCCATTATTTACAAGTTAATATTATAACAGAATTTTCAGCTTTATCAAAATCTCTTATGGATAAGGTTATAATTAAAGTCATGCGGCATAATAGCTACATGACCATATCTTTGAAACAGAAAGCAGGGATCAGCTTATTCTTTTACAGTTGCGGTAATAATCATTTTTTCCATATCCCTCTAATATTTTATGTGGTATTGGCTGCCATGTTTTACAATAAAACCTTTTATTTCTAGCATAGTAAGGGAACTATAAACCGTTTGGGGAGGCAACCTACTAGAATTAATAATATCAATTCCATGGTGGCATCCAAGTTTAATCATTTCAAGAATTTGTACTTCTTCCACCGATAGGTTCTTGAAATTAGAGCGGGAATCCATTGTCTGCTCCAAATTCTTGTAGGATGTTATATGTTGAATATATGGTATAAGGTCTTCTATAATATCTTGCACATCGGTTACAACTTTTGCCCCCTCCTTTATCAATTTATTGGTCCCTCTACTATTGATGCTATCAACATTACCTGGCATCGCATATACATTTCGACCTTGTTCTAGTGCAAACTCTGCTGTAATTAATGATCCGCTTTTATCTCCAGCTTCGATAACTATGGTTCCTAAGCTTAAGCCGCTAATGATTCTATTCCTTGCAGGAAAATTATTCGCCTTTGGAAGAGTAGAAATTGGATACTCTGACAAAATCATTCCATTTCTTTCTATTTCCTTCATTAACTCACTATTTTCAATAGGATATATTACATCTACACCGCATCCTAATACTGCAATGGTTTTTCCTTTTGCCTGTATAGCCCCCCTATGAGCATAGGAATCAATCCCCTTCGCCATACCACTTACTATACAAATACCTAAGGAGGCTAATTCAAAGGCAATTTTTTCTGTCATTTTCAGGCCATAGAAACTAGCCCTTCTGGATCCTACAATGCTAATTGCTAATTCATTTATTGGTAACACACCCCTATAATATAACACTGGAGGGGGGTCATAGATTTCCTTTAAAAGCTTGGGATAATGACTATCCTTATATAGCAATATTTTGATATTCTGCCTAAATACTTTTGCTAAATATTTTTTTATTTTGTTCAAGTCTTTATTTTTCTGGATATTATATATATCCTTCCTGCTTAGATATGGGATGTTATAAAAATCAGATTCCTTGGCATAATATACATCCTCAATATTAGGAAATCGATTGAATATACTAAGGAACTTCCTAGATCCAATACCAGGTACCATACTAAGCCAAATCCAATACAATAATTCTTTATCCATATTATAATCTCCTTCGTAAGATACCATTCAAATAATGTCTAATTTCTATAAAGATATTTAAAACCCTTCTTGTAATAAGAAAGATTATGAAAAATCAAAATAATTTAAGTATTAGCAGGAAACTTGTCAATATTTGTAGTATAAATACATAGTAGTCATATCAAGCACTATTCTTTAAAAACATACCGGAGGTTATTATATGCTAGCGAAAATTAATAGTTGTGCTTTAGTTGGAATTGATGGGCATATGGTAGAGGTGGAAGTGGATATTTCAAATGGTATGCCCTCTTTTTCCCTGGTTGGTCTACCAGATACTGCAGTTAAGGAATCAAAGGAGAGAGTTTATTCAGCGATCAAGAACAATGCTTTTAACTATCCAATGAAGCATATAACTGTAAACTTGGCTCCAGCGGATTTAAAAAAGGAGGGTCCCTCCTATGATCTCCCGATAGCAATAGGAATACTATGTGCATCTCAACAAATAGAAGCAGTTGATTTGAGCAATGTTGCATTCCTAGGTGAATTATCATTAAATGGCGAAATTCGCCCTATAAATGGGGTGCTTTCAATGTGCTTAGAATTACAGGAAAAAGGCATTTATAATTTAATTCTACCTGAAGAAAACGCCTTAGAAGCCTCTTTAGTTGAGGAGCTAAATGTGTTGCCAGCAAAACATATACTACAGGTAGTCAAACATATCACAGGGGAAAAAACGATTGAACCCTTCCCATCTAGTATAGACCATTTCTATAAGAAAAAAATAGATTACTCATTCGATCTAAATGAAGTAAAGGGGCAAAGCAATGTTAAAAGAGCACTAGAAGTTGCAGCTGCAGGTGGTCATAACCTTGTAATGATAGGTCCCCCAGGATCAGGAAAAACCATGCTTGCCCAAAGATTACCCTCAATATTGCCAAATATGACCCTCGAGGAATCATTACAGGTTACAAAAATCTACAGCATCGCCGGTCTATTGCCAAAGGAAATGCCCTTAATTACCCAAAGACCCTTTCGGTCGCCACACCATACCATCTCAAGTATATCCTTAGTTGGTGGGGGTAGAATTCCAAAGCCGGGGGAAATATCATTATCTCATCTGGGGGTCTTGTTTTTAGATGAGTTGCCAGAATTTCAAAGAAATGCACTGGAGGTATTAAGGCAACCCCTTGAAGATAAACAGGTTACCATCTCCAGGGTGAATGCTACCCTTCGTTACCCTGCAAATTTTATGCTTATAGCCAGCATGAATCCTTGTCCCTGCGGCTATTATGGAGATCTTGAAAACCAATGCACCTGTAATGATAGACAGATCCATAATTATTTAAATAAAATATCAGGTCCTTTACTGGATCGTATTGATATTCATGTGGAAGTAAAGGCAACAAAATATAAGCATTTACATGAAGTTTCCAACGGGGAAAGCTCAGAGAGCATAAAGAAAAGGGTCAATATGGCTCGTTCCATTCAGTTAGAAAGATATAAAGGAAAGAATATACTATTTAATTCCCATTTATCCCCTAAGGATATTCAAAAGTATTGCCTATTAGGGGAAAATGAGAATGCTTTAATGAAAAAGGCTTTTGAAAGTCTAAAGCTTAGCGCAAGAGCCTATCATAGGATTCTAAAGCTGGCGAGAACAATAGCAGACCTCGATCAGAGCGAAAGGATTAATGTGCATCATTTAAGTGAAGCCATACAATACCGTAATCTTGATCGAAAGTTCTGGAGATGATCTTATGTGGATATTATATTATGCTCCCATATAAATAGAGCAAGAATAACTGTTCAGCCAAATAATTGAAAAGCATTTGGAATGATATTAGTGTTTTTAATCTTACCATCCTCATGCCAAACTTCAACAATATCAAAACGAATATTTTTATCAAATTTCCTATGTTTTTTTAGATAATAAAAAGCTGTTTTTATAATCCTTTGTTGCTTTGCTTGATTAACAGACTGGGCAGGTGTTCCAAATAGATTGTTTTTTCTAGTTTTGACTTCTACAAAAACCATGGTATCCCTATGTAGAGCTATAATATCAATTTCTCCAAATTTACATCTAAAATTATTCTCCAAGATCCTATATCCATTTCTCTTTAAATGGTTAGCAGCTATTTTTTCGCCAAACTTGCCAATTTCAATATTTTGAGACATATTATCCATCTCCACAAATATTTACTTATTTATAATATTTTTTAAAAAACTTTTTCTGTGTATACTAATGATACCATGCTCATTGATTGCCATCCGGTGCTCATGGGTACCGTACCCCTTGTTCTTATTAAAACAATAATGGGGATATGAGTTATGATAGTCCTCCATCATTTTATCCCGGGTTACCTTCGCAATAATACTTGCAGCAGCGATAGAAATTGATTTTGTATCCCCTTTTATAATGGTCCATTGGGGAATAGGCAAATCTTCACATTTCATAGCATCCAAAAATAGGATATCCGGCTTTATTTGTAAATTATTCACAGCAAGCACAATGCTCATCTTGGTTGCTTGGTATATGTTCACCCGATCTATAATGGGAGCATCGACGACCCCAATACCTATATCCAGGGCGTGATCCTTGATTTTTATATAAAGCTCTTCCCTTTTTTTAGGGGATAATTTTTTTGAGTCATTGATATGTAGTATTAAAAAATCCTTAGGTAAAATAACTGCTGCACTAACAACCGGACCGGCTAATGGTCCCCTGCCAACCTCATCTATCCCAGCAACAAAACTATAGCCATGCTGGTAGGCTGTTTTTTCGTACTCTCTCATTTTCTCTAATCGTAATAATTCACCACGATAGATCCCGTATTTTTTTTGTAAATTTACTCCCAATTGGTATACACTTTTTCTATGATCCTTTTTTAATGTTTCTATCAATGGAGGATAATCCTCCATCGATACATTTTTCTTAATATATGCTTTAATTTCCTTTAAATTTTTAGTTCTAAAGTCCAATTCTATCCCCCATAAATTAGTAATATCAACTTAAGGCCGTTCCAATGAAATATTACCAATCATGCCTTTTCTAAATTCGTCTAGCAGTGTGTCCGCTGTTCTTTTATAGTCTATTTCGCCACCCTTTATTACAAATCCTCTTTTTTCGGCTATTGCAATATAGACTTCCAGTGGCTCCTTATTCACTATATCTAATCCGTATCTTTTAGCGATCAGATTTGGATAGAACTCCATTAGAAATACCAACAACTTTAATGCAAGTTCCTCTTTATCCAAAATTTCATCTCTTATCGAACCAATCCAGGCTAGTTTCATGCCAACTTCGGGATCCTGGAATTTAGGCCATAATATGCCAGGGGTGTCTAATAACTCAACTTTATCATTTATTCTAATCCATTGTTTACCCCTAGTCACACCTGGTTTATTACCGGTTTTAGCACTGGACTTCCCTGCGATCTTATTAATAAAAGTAGATTTCCCTACATTAGGTATCCCAACGATCATACATCGAATAGGCCTATGTTTTCTGCTTCTTTGACGGAGTCTTTGCATCTTCTCTTCCATTAGGATTTCCAGATTTCTAATGGTCTTATTAATACCTTCCCCTGTAATCGAATTTATAAAAATAGGGTGTATACCATACTTAATCAGGTGAGTTTCCCACATATTATTCACCGTAGGATCCGATAGGTCCGCCTTATTAAATATCATCAATTTTACCTTATTGCCAATGATCCCATCGATATCAGGATTTCTGCTACTAATGGGCACCCTGGCATCCAATATTTCTATGACGACATCTACCAATGATAAATTTTCTTTTATTAATCTTTTAGTCTTAGTCATATGTCCTGGATACCATTGAATGTTCATAAATATCACCTAACTTTTACTTAATTGAGCCAAGGGATCTGAAAGGCCAAATTCTATATATCGCTACACCTTTAATATCCCCTAGCTTTAAAAATCCAACATCAGAAAATCTACTATCCCTGCTATTTCTTCTATTGTCTCCTAGCACAAAAAAATGATCCTTCGGTACTACGGTTCTGGGAAATGGTTCGACTCTCTGTGCTTCTATATATGGCTCTATTATCTTGTTCTCATTTACATATAATGTACTATTTTTTATTTCTACAATATCTCCCTCTTTTGCAACAATTCTTTTAATAAAATCAAAATTCCTATCTGCAGGATATTCAAAAATGACAATATCTCCAACTTCAGGTTGGTTAAAGTAGTAGTTGATCTTGTTTACTATCAATCGGTCCTTGTCTTCTAAGGTAGGATTCATAGAATTGCCTTCTACCTCGATAATATCAAATAGAAAGCATTTTATTGACAATGCGATGAGCAATGCAATAATGATTGCTTGAAGCCATTCAAACCATTCGGTTTTTTTATTCCTATTCAATTACTTTCTCCCCTATTTTGGTCTCCTATAGGTAGATCCATCCATATCAAAATAACAAGGGACTGCTTGAACAGTCCCTATTTTTTCTCTTTAACTTTTGCAGCTTTACCAACACGATCCCTTAAGTAATTAAGTTTGGCTCTTCTAACCTTGCCTCTCCGTGAAACTTGAATTTTTTCAATTCTAGGTGAATGTAAAGGGAATGTCCTTTCAACACCAACACCATAAGACATCTTTCTTACGGTAAAGGTTTCTCTAATGCCACCATTCTGTCTCTTTAAAACAACCCCTTCAAAAATCTGGATTCTTTCTCTTTTACCTTCTACTACTTTAGCATGAACTTTAACAGTATCCCCAACATTAAATGAAGGGACATCTTTTCTAATTTGTTGCTGTTCTATGGAACTAATAATATTCATTTGTGTACCTCCTTCCTTACTAGACGTTCTTACTACCCTTACTGTAATAGAGGACCGTCCGGGATAACATTGAAATTATAACATAGATTGTATTTCAATACAATCAATTTAACAATCAATTTAGTAATTTTCTTCTGCAATAATAAAAATATCCTCCTCACTTAATTCATATTGCTCAAACAGATCCGGTCGTTTTTCCTTTGTCTTTAGTAGAGATTTTTTTCTTCTCCATCGCTCGATCTGCTTATGATTTCCAGATAGCAATACATCGGGAACTTTCATACCATTAAATTCGTAGGGTCTTGTGTACTGAGGAAATTCCAAGAGACCACTTGAAATAGAATCCTCATGGACACTTTTTTCATTTCCTAGCACCCCAGGAATAAGTCTTGATAGGCAATCAATCATGATCATTGCCGGCAATTCTCCGCCGGTTAGTACATAATCTCCTATTGATATCTCATGGGTCACGATGGTATCAAGGATTCTTTGATCAACTCCTTCATAGTGACCACATAGGAGTACTATATGTTGATATGCAGACAGCTCTATGGCTTTTTCCTGATTAAAAAGCTCTCCTTGTGGGCTTAAATAAATTAAAGGGACATCTGAAAATTGCTTTTCTATACTTTGATAGGCGTGATAAATGGGTTGAGGGGTCATAACCATCCCAGGACCTCCCCCATAGGGATAATCATCCACCTTTTTATGTTTATCCTGTGAAAAATCTCTAATATTTGTGACCCTAATATCTATTAGCTGCTTTTCTATCCCTCTTTTAACTATGCTGGTGTCGAGAAATTGTGTAAATAGCTCTGGGAAAATTGTTAAAACATCAATCCTCATAGCTCCATCAAACCTTCCGGAATATCTGCCTTAATCATTTTATTTTCAATATCAATGCTTTTAAAAATTTCTTTCAAGGCAGGAACCAATAAGTCTTTCTCCTCTGTTTGAATCACATAGATATCTGTAGCACCTGTTTGTAAAATATCCTTTAAATACCCTAATTCTTCCCCATCTATTGTATAAACAGGGAGCCCAATTAAATCCTTAAAGAAGTATTGATTTTCATCAAGTTTGATGGCATCCTGCCGGTGAATATTTAAAAAACATCCCTTCAGGGCTTCTGCTTCATAACGGTCTTTAATCTCCTTAAAAGTAAGTAGTATATTTTTTTTATGCATTCGGACATTGATTATAGTTAGAGGAGTAAACGAATGATCCTTCTCTAAGTATACTTTTTTTAAAGAGTAGTATCTATTTGGATCATCGGTGAGAGGTAATACTTTCACTTCGCCCTTTATACCATGAACATTTATAATCTTCCCAACATGTAAAAAATCATTCATCTCTATATCTCTCTTTCAAAATAATTTTTTTTAGAGCCATCGTGCGAAAAAACCAGCACCCTATGTATTCCTACACTTGGTTCTGGTTTTTCAGCTAAAAATACGCAAGGCTTTATTGAATGATCTCAACTATGACCCTTTTATTCTCCTTAGTAGCTGCAGCTTTGACTACGGTCCGAATAGATTTTGCAATTCTACCCTGCTTACCTATCACCTTTCCCATATCATCTGGATCAACTTTTAATTCAAGAATGATGGATTGTTCCCCTTGTATCTCCCTTACTTCAACAGCTTCAGGTTTATCCACTAATGCTTTTGCAATCACTTCAACTAATTCACGCATAGGTTATACCCCCTATATCACTTTTAATTAGTTATCTAATATGCCTTGCTTTTTCAATAAGGATTTTACTGTATCAGATGGTTGAGCTCCATTTTTTAGCCATTTTTGTGCTTTTTCTCCATCAATCTTAATTTCTACTGGTTCAGAAATAGGATTATAGTAGCCAATTTCTTCAATGAATTTGCCATCCCTTGGTGCTCTTGAGTCGGCAACAACAATTCTATAAAAAGGTCTCTTTTTAGCTCCCATCCTTTTTAGCCTCATTCTAACTGCCATGCACTTCACCTCCTTTAAAAAATATCTATACTTTACATGAAGGGTAACTTGAATTTTCCCTTTTTTACACCTTTTTCCATGTTTGAAAATTGTTTCATCATCTTTTTAGTTTGTTCAAAATTTTTAATAAGCTTATTAACATCCTGAACTGCAGTGCCACTTCCCAGTGCAATCCTTCTCCTTCTACTTGCGTTGATAATCGAGGGATTGTTTCTTTCCTCCATCGTCATAGACTTTATAATGGCTTCTACCTGCACTATTTGATGATCGTCCACTTCCAACCCTTTTAATTTTTTCATATTCATACCGGGCATCATACCCAATATATCGCTTAAAGACCCCATATTCTTAATCTGCTGTAGTTGCTCCAAAAAATCATCAAAGGTAAATTGCTGGTTTCGCATCTTCTTTTCTAATTCAAGTGCTTTTTTTTCATCAAAGCTGGATTGGGCTTTCTCAATTAAACTTAACACATCACCCATCCCTAATATTCTAGACGCCATTCGATCCGGATGGAAGGTTTCTAGGTCATTAAGCTTTTCCCCCATACCGACAAATTTGATTGGTTTGCCTGTAACAGCCCTAACCGACAAAGCTGCCCCGCCCCGGGTATCCCCATCTAGTTTTGTTAAAATCACCCCATCAATTCCCAGCTGCTCATTAAAACTCCTTGACACAGTAACAGCATCTTGTCCTGTCATTGCATCAACTACCAGTAGGATCTCATCGGGCAGGATCTCAGACTTTATGTCCATTAATTCATCCATCAATTCTTCATTTATATGCAATCGTCCGGCAGTATCGATAATTACTACATCCCTATAATTTTTTTTTGCATACTCAATACTGGATCTAGCTATATCAATAGGAGAGATATCCCCCATGGAGAATACTGGTATATTTATACTTTCGCCAACAACCCTAAGTTGATCTATCGCTGCAGGCCTATAAACATCACAAGCGACTAATAAAGGACTTTTCCCTTGCTTTGCCAAGAATCCTGCTAATTTACCGGCAGTGGTTGTCTTACCAGATCCTTGCAATCCCACTAGCATAATAATACTTGGAGATCTATTGGAAAATGTGATCTTGCTTTCAATTCCACCCATTAATTGCGTCATTTCCTCTTTGACAATCTTTACAACCTGTTGTCCCGGTGTAAGGCTCTCCATAACCTCTTGCCCAATTGCCCGTTCCTTTATACTGGCAATAAAGTCCTTCACAACTCTATAGTTCACATCTGCTTCTAATAATGCTAGCCTAACCTCTCTAAGAGCCTCATTTAAATCCTTCTCATTAATTTTTCCTTTTCCCTTTAACTTTCTAAAGGTTTCCTGCAATTTCTCCGCTAATCCCTCAAAGGCCATCCTAGCACCTCCCAGTTAATCTTTCTGCAACTCCCTAAGTAGAACTTTAATTTGATCCAAACTTGCATGGAGTACTTCATTATTTGGCTCCACCAAAGCGTCATCAATAGCATTAATTTCGCCTAGAATTTTTTCTATAGTATATTGATGCTGATTATATTTCTTAACAAGATTTAATTTATCTTCATATTGATTTAATAGCTTTTCAGCTCTTTTCAAATTGTCATAAACCGCTTGCCTAGAAATGTTTAATTGACTAGAAATTTCTCCAAGGGATAGATCTTCATAATAATATAGCTCAAATAATTTTTGCTGTTTATTTGTCAATAATGATCCGTAAAAATCATATAATATTGAAAGCTCTACGAATTTCAACACATAATCATCCCTTTAGTAGCATCTTTTATGGCTTTGCTAGGAAACTTTTGGTCATATAGACTGAACTCCCTTCAAGTCGCAAAGGTGTTTCCCTTACAAGCCTACTTTTAACCTATAGAAAAGTAGAGTTCCACAGGATAAAAAATCTGTAAAGGTTTTTTGCTTTACAGATGTATTCTAAATGAAAAATATCAACTTGTCAATATGTTTCTAAAGATTTTACACCTTAATTAAAATAAGGCATCTACGAATTCTTTTGCATCAAAGGCTTGAAGATCTTCTATTCCTTCCCCTACTCCAATATATCTAACTGGGATATCAAGTTGATTTTTTATAGCTAGAATAACTCCACCTTTAGAGCTGCCGTCTAACTTAGTAAGTACTAATCCGTCTATTTGAGTTACCTCATTGAAAAGTTTGGCTTGGCTAATAGCATTTTGACCGGTAGTGGCATCTAATACTAACAAGGTGCAAATTTCTTCCTTTGGATATTCTTTTCCTATAATTCTTGTAATTTTGGACAATTCATTCATCAAATTTTTCTTATTATGGAGTCTCCCTGCCGTATCACATATGAGAATATCCACATCCCTTGCTTTAGTGGCTTGTATAGCATCATAGATGACCGCTGCAGGATCTGATCCTTGTTGATGTTTAACAATGTCAGCTCCAGCCCTTTGAGCCCAAATACTAAGTTGTTCTACCGCAGCGGCACGAAAGGTGTCCCCTGCAGCTAATAACACCTTCTTTCCCTTCGAACGAAATTGAGATGCAAGTTTACCTATTGTCGTCGTTTTCCCAACTCCGTTTACACCCACTATCAGATAGATGTTTGCCTCCCTTGGCTTTGTTTCAACTCCTTCCTCTAAAAGGGATTGTATAATATCTTTTAATAAGTCTCTGATCCCCTGAGGATCAACTATTTTTTCCTTTCTTACCCTTTCCCTTAATGTATTAACAATTTCTATCGTGGTTTCCATGCCTATATCAGCTGTAATGAGAGCTTCTTCTAACTCCTCATAGAGTTCTTCATCCACCCTTTGATAAGCGTTAATTATTTGGTCAACCCTTTCAGTAATCCCTTTTCGAGTTTTGGATAGACCATTTTTTAACCTTTCAAAAAAGGAACTGGACTGCTCCTTTTCAATTAATTCGTCCTTGTTATTCTTATAATGGATAATGTCCTGTCGATCTTTGCCCCCATTCAATTTGTCCCAAATTTTTTTCAAGTAAATCTCCTCCCTAGCTTACAAGTTCTGTTAATCTTACTGAAACAAGTTTGGATACCCCTTGCTCCTCCATGGTGACACCATATAGTGTGTCTGCAATTTCCATGGTTCCCTTTCTGTGAGTAACAGCAATAAACTGTGTATCCTTTGAAAAATCCTTTAAAAAGTTTGCATATCTATACACATTCGGATCGTCTAAAGCTGCCTCAATCTCATCCAGTATACAAAAAGGGGTGGGTTTAACTTTTAAAATAGAAAAAAGCAAAGCAATAGCAGTCAATGCCCTTTCTCCACCAGATAGTAATGTTAAATTTTGAAGCTTTTTGCCTGGAGGCTGAACTTCAATTTCTACGCCACTTGTTAGAGGATTTTCTGGCTCCGTTAGATATACCTTCCCATATCCCCCTTCAAATAAGCTCATAAAAACATTATTAAATTCTTGCTGGATGTTTTTAAAGTGTTCTTTAAATTGCACTTCCATGGTTTTGACCATTTCATTAATTATCCTATGGAGAGATGTTTTGGCATCCTCAAGATCTTCCCTTTGTTTTTTTAAGAATGAGTATCTTTCGGATACATTTTTAAACTCTTGTATGGAGTCAATATTCACATTACCTAGTCCAATGATTTGCTCCTTTAGAAGCTTAATCTCTTGATTGATGGATTGTATGGATGGGATATCCTGCTTATAACCTAAAGCAAGATTATAGGTCATCTGGTAATCTTCAAATACTTTGCTTTGTAAATGATCCATCTCTATTTCTATTCGATTCAATTGCAATTCAGTTTTGTGTAATGCATTGTTAACAATGACCAATTGCTTATTATAGTCCTTTAATCTCTCCTCATAAATTTGAATTTCTTCCTTTATCCCTTCTTTTTTTTGCAAATGGGTGCTCTGCTCATTTTCTAGTTTCCCTAGGAGTTCCCTAGCTTCTTGTATACTTCTACTTAGTTCATTGATCCTACTGTTGTATTCTGAAATTTGGCGATCATAATTTTTTATGGATTGTTCCTTTTTGTCCATATTTTCTGTGATTTGAATTAAATTACTTCTGATCTGAGTCAAATGACTTTCAAAATCAGAATATTTTTGATGATTCTTTGCTAATTCTACTTCTAAATGCCTTATAATGCTAGTTAATTCCTCTATCTTTTCCCTATCCTCTTGATTTATGTCATTACTTCTTTGTAGTTCCACATCAATAATGCTTATTCGTTCCTTGACTTCTGCTATTTCAATTTCTATATTGTCTTTTTTATTTTTCAATTCTATGAGTTCTAAATTAAAGACCTCTATATCCTTTTTATTTTTCGCCATTTCAGCCCCTATTCTTTTTCCCTCATTCATTATTTGCTCATAGGCTTTCTTTAAACCGATTCTCTCTTTTTCTTTTGTATTGATCTCATCCATTGCTATGGCCTGTTTTTTTAAAAAGTCTTCCTTTAATCTCTCTAAGGATTGCAGTTTTTTATTTAATACCGTTAATTCTTGTTTACATTCTTCGGATTCCCTTGATAATTTTGCTAACTCTTGCTGACGACTTAAAATACCCATACTATAACTAGTGCTATTACCCCCAACTATCGATCCTCCAGGATTAAATACTTCCCCATCCTTTGTAACCATCTTTATTCGATGTTTCAGTTTTCTAGATAGATCTATGCCAACCTTCATGTCTTCAACAATAGCAACCCGTCCAAGAAGATATTCTACGACATCACGATAAAATTCTTTATAATATATTAAATCAGAGGCAATTCCTAAAAAACCTTTGCTATTATTGAGCACCTGTCGTTCGTTGGTTAATATACTTCCCCTTATCACAGCTAGGGGTAAAAAAGTAGCTCGTCCCCACTTGTTCTTGTTTAAAAGTCGAATACAAACCTCTGCTACATGTTCATCCTTAACTACAATATTTTGTAAGGAAGATCCTAATGCCTTCTCTATTGCAATAGTATACTCACTGGGTACCTTTATTAATTCAGCTACCACTCCATAAATATTTTCATACAAAAACTTGTCTTTTTTTCGTTCTCCCATAAGTTTTTTTACACTATTATAATAACCATCATAATCTAATTCCATTTCTTCTAGGACTTTACATCTAGAATATCGTATTTGAAGCTCCTTATTTTTTTTAGATATGGAGTCCTTTATATTTTCTAATTGTAGGTTTATATGGGACAACTTCTCATTTAGAGTACGACATTCCGCTTCTAATTTTTTAATTTCAGTGTTATTTTGCTCAAGCTCTATTTCAACTTCACGCTTGTTAGAACTATTAAGCTTTAGATCTTCCTCTAAACCTCTATTAACACTATGTAGGCTATCAATCTGCCTCGCGATATTATTGCTCATAATAGAAATCCCATTAAGGCTACTTTTTAATTCGGATAAATGATTAATAAAATGAAATTTTTGTTGTCTCCCCTCTTCTATATCCTTTTCTTTCTCTTTTTGCATATCGCGCATTTCATTGTACTTAGCCTTTTCTCCCTCTATCTCGCTTGTTTGGATCTCTATCAATTTTGAAAGTTGGTTTAAATCAACCTCCTTCCTTTTCATTTCTTCTTGGAGCTTATTTGCATCTTCCTTTGAAGTTGTGATCTCTTGAAAAACTCTACCTTTATTTTCTAATAGATTGTCAATTCTTTCTTGATACAATTTGATCTCGGATTGTTTTTTTTCAACTTCACTTCTAATCCTATACAATTGGCTTTGATTTGAGTCTATTTTGTCCTCTATTTCTTTTAAATTGCTTTTTAATTCAAAGATGTTTTTATCCTCTCTTTTTATTTCTACTTCTTTTTCTAGGATTTCTAAATTAATATTCTCTTTATTCCTCATAACACTACTATGTTTTTCTTGTAGTAGGTCCATTCTATGTATAAATAATGCTAACTCTTTTCCCTTTAATTTTTCCTTTAATGACAAATAGTCCTTAGCCTTTTTTGCCTGAAATCGCAAAGGTTCAATCTGCTTTTCTAATTCATTTGTTATATCTACGATTCTAATTAAATTCTGTTGGGTTTTTTCTAATTTTTTTTCTGCTTCACTTTTTCTGGATTTATACTTTACAATTCCTGCAGCTTCCTCAAAAATAGATCTTCTGTCCAGTGAGTTGGCACTTAGGATATCATCAATCCTCCCTTGCCCTATGATGGAGTAACCCTCCTTTCCTAGCCCAGTATCCATGAATAATTGATGGATGTCCTTGAGCCTACACGAGGATTTATTGATATAGAACTCACTTTCCCCAGATCTAAAAACTCTTCTGGTTATCCTAACTTCATTAAAATCAATGGGGAGTTTCCCTGAGGTATTATCAATAACTAACGAAACTTCTGCATAGCCCAATGGTTTTCTTTTTTGGGTCCCTGCAAAAATTATATCCTCCATTTTTGAACCCCTAAGACTTTTCACGCTTTGTTCGCCTAATACCCAACGAACAGCATCAGCAATATTACTTTTTCCACTGCCATTGGGTCCAACGATCGCCGTAATCCCATCCTTAAATTCTAATTCAATTTTTTCTGCGAAGGATTTAAAGCCGTATATTTCAATTTTTTTAAGATACAAGTATGCCACCTCATTTAACCATCTTATTAGTTATTTATACCATCTAATAAATCAATCGCAATCCTCGCCGCTTCCTGTTCTGCTTCCTTCTTGTTCTTGCCAACACCCGAACCGTATATCCTATCATTAATTTTCACATTTACATAGAAGCTTTTATCATGATCAGGTCCTTCTTCTTTAGTAAGAACATATTCTAGGTTATTATGATGATCCCTTTGAACAATTTCTTGGAGTAGGGTTTTATAATCCTTATTGTACTCTTTCTTTTCTACATTCCTAATAACATCCTTTAGCTGTGTCACAATAAAGTTTCTTGCCTCTTCTAGCCCCCCATCTAAGTAGATAGAACCTATGATAGCCTCCATAGCATCAGCCATTATGGATTTACGCTTTCTACCCCCACTTTTTGCCTCCCCTTTTCCCAATATGATTAAATTCCCAATGCCTAACTTAAAAGCTGCTTCAGCTAGGGTGTCTGAACATACTATACGAGCTCGCATTTTTGTCATTTCTCCTTCAGTGAGATCAGGATAGTTCCTATATAAATACTCACTTATTATTAATTCTAGTGTAGCATCTCCTAAAAACTCAAGTCTCTCATTGTTTTGTATTTGCTTAGATTTGCTTTCATTATTGTAGGAACTATGGGTCAACGCATTTAACAATATATTTTTATCCTTATATTTATAGCCTAATTTGTTCTCTATATAATTAAAATCGATCCTTGTACCCATTTTTCTACCTCCAATCACTATATTATTTTATCATATATAGAGCATATTAGTACATTTAAAGTGGTTGGAGCAAACCCTTCGACGATTCTCACATGAGCACTCTTCTTGGCCGGCAGAGGATTTTCCCATATAATTCTATTTTTTATCTCTAAATAAAGTAGGGCTTTCCAATATATAAAAAAGTAAGATAAAATGAATTATCTTACTCTTATAATATTCTAGATTTTTTTGAAAATCAGTGTTGCATTATGTCCCCCGAACCCTAAGGAGTTTGACAAGGCATATTTAATTACACAATTTCTCCCTTTATTTGGTATATAGTCTAGATCGCACTCTTCATCCACTGTTTCATAGTTCATAGTGGGAGGTAGAAAGTCCTCCTTCAGCGAGTTGATACATACAATGGCTTCTATGGCTCCCGCAGCACCTAATAAATGACCTGTCATGGATTTAGAAGAGCTAATTGGAATCTTATATGCCTTTTCTCCAAATACACTTTTAATTGCTTGGGTTTCATAAAGATCATTATAATAAGTAGAGGTGCCATGGGCATTTATATAGCCAATTTCCTTGGCTGTTATCCCCGCATCTTTTATGGCTTTTGACATTGCACGGGCTGCTCCTTCCCCTTGGGGTGCAGGTGCAGTAATATGGTATGCATCCGCTGTTGCACCATAACCGACAATCTCAGCGATGATATTAGCCCCCCTATTATAGGCATGATAATATTCCTCTAAAATAAGCACCCCAGCTCCTTCTCCCATAACAAAACCATCACGATTTTTATCAAAAGGACGGCTGGCTTTTGAGGGATCGGTCTGCACTGACATTGCCTTCATTGAACAAAATCCCGCATATCCCAAAGGAGTTATGGCTGCTTCACTTCCCCCTGCTATCATAATATCCGCATCCCCATTTTGTATTACTCGAAAAGCATCTCCAATGGCATTTGTTGCTGTTGCACAAGCAGTTACAACGGTTTCATTATGCCCCTTTGCATCTAAATATATAGCAACTTGACCTGATGCCATATTGGAAATCATCATTGGAATGAAAAAAGGGCTTACTTTACCGGGACCTTTCTCTAAAAAAGTTCTATACTGATTCTCTAGGGTTTCTAATCCTCCGATACCCGAGCCAATAATAACGCCCATACGTTCATTGTTAATTCTTTCTAATGGCAAGGATGCATCCTCTACTGCCATTTTGCTCGCTGCTACAGCAAATTGAGTGTACCGATCCATCCTTCGTGCCTCTTTTTTTTCTATAAAATCATGCACTTGAAAATCATTCACTTCTGCTGCCAATTTACTTGGAAATCCATCTGTATCGAACTTTGAAACTGGTTGAATTCCTATTTTCCCTGATTTAATAGAATTCCAGAATTCAAAATTCCCAATCCCTACTGGTGAAATAACACCAACACCGGTTACTACAACTCTTTGCTTCATACTCTACCTCCCAGGGTTTTGAGTTTATATATTAAAGATGTATTACAATTATAAAGTATAATTACAATATGATTGTTTTAAACGACCGATTGAGTTCTGAAAAATTAGATATTTTATATATTTATTATAAAGTCCCGATTGTGATCGGGACTTTACTTTATTGATTATTTTGTAAGTAGTCAACAACATCCTTCACCACTTTAATTTTCTCGGCTTCTTCATCTGGAATTTCTAAGTCAAATTCATCCTCAAAAGCCATAATTAATTCTACAATATCTAGGGAATCAGCATCTAAATCATCTATAAATGATGATTCTAGTGTCACCTCATCCGGTTCAACCCCTAATTGATCAACAATAATTTCCTTTACTTTTTCGAATAACACCTCCATTCACCTCCCTTCAATAATAGCCATTCTAAATTTATATTTATAGAATAAATCATAAAAATATTATTACATATACATGCCGCCGTCAACATGTATTATTTGACCTGTAATGTAATTTGAGAGTTCCGAGCTTAAATATCCTACTAAATAGGCTATATCCTCAGGCTTTCCTAGCTTTCTAGAAGGAATTGCATTTATTAATTCATCCTTTATATTTTCAGGTAAAACATCAGTCATTTCAGTTTCTATGAAGCCTGGTGCAATTGCATTAACTTGAATCCCTCTCACAGCTACTTCCTTGGCCACAGATTTAGTAAACCCTATAAGACCAGCTTTAGATGCAGAATAATTTGCCTGTCCAGCATTTCCTATAACTCCTACAATAGAAGTAATATTTATAATCTTTCCCCGCTTATTCTTTATCATTTTACGAAGCACCCTTTTGGTCATAAGAAATACTCCCTTAAGGTTTGTATTTAACACTTCATCCCATTCTTCTTCTTTCATTCTAAGTAATAGATTATCCCTGGTTATTCCAGCATTATTTACCAGGATATCTATATTGCCATATTGTTCTAGTACTTCTCCTACAAATTCCTCTACTTGTTCTTTTTTTCCAACATCTGCCTTCATAGCAATTGCTTTTCTACCCATTGACCTTATTTCTTCAATCACTTTATTTGCTGCATCAGCATTACTATTATAGCTGATTGCAATATCTGCTCCTAAACTGGCAAGATGAAGTGCGACCTCCTTTCCAATGCCCCTAGATCCTCCAGTTATAACGGCTGTTTTGTTATCAAGTCTCAAAATCAGTACACCTCCAAAACATCTAAAGTTTCATTTAGAGTTTTTAGATTTTCTACCCTAAGGCAGACAATGTCCTTGCTTATTTTTTTTGCAAAGGAAGTAAGGGTTCTCCCTGGTCCTACTTCAATAAAGGTATTCACATCTTGATGAATCATTTTACCCATACACTCTTCCCATCGCACCGAAGTACTGACCTGCTTTATTAAGTTGTCTTTTATTGTTTCAGATTTTTTTTCAATGGTGGCATCCACATTAGTAACGACGGGAATCTTCGCATCGTCAATCCTATATTTCTTTAATTCTTCCCTTAATTTTATACCAGCTGGGCTTAATAAACTAGAATGAAAGGGAGCACTCACCGACAAAATAGATGTTCTCTTGGCACCCAACTCTTTAGCAATTTCACAAGCCTTTTCAACCCCTATTGTCTCACCTGCTATTACGATTTGTCCGGGACAATTATAATTTGCAGCTTCTACTACACCATACTCTGACGCTTTTTTGCATACAACCTCCACTTCCTCTTTACCTAGACCCATTATTGCAGCCATGGTACCAATTCCAATTGGTACGGCCTCCTGCATAAATTTCCCCCTTTTTTTTACCAAAGAAATAACATCCATTAGTTTAATACTTCCAGCAACCGCTAGAGATGCATATTCACCCAGACTTAATCCAGCAGTTATATGTGGAAGAATGCCCTTCCTTTCAAGTATCTTGGCAAAGGCGAGACTTGTTGTAAGAATAGCTGGTTGAGTATATTCTGTAATATTTAGTTGTTCCTCTGGACCATCAAAACAGATTTTTTTAATATCCATATTTAATACTTCATTTGCCATATCATAGATCTCCATTGCTTCAGGAAAGGCTTCCGCTAGCTCTTTTCCCATACCAACATATTGGGATCCCTGGCCTGGGAATATAAAGGCAATTTTATTCACTTTGAATCCCCCTAAATATTCTTGGTTGAATTTAATCTATCGATGGTGCTAATCGTCTGACTTACTAATTCTTCAATAATTTTATATGCGGGCTGTACCTTCCTTACCATTCCGGCGATTTGACCTGCCATAACCGACCCGCTATCAACATTACCATCAATAACGGCATCCCTTAATTTTCCAGCTCCTAAGTTTTCTAATTCTTCTATTGAAGCACCTGCTTTTTCTAATTGTTCAAATTCCCTAGTTAGCCTATTCCTAAGCACCCTAACAGGATGGCCAGTACTCCTGCCAGTTACTACCGCATCCCGGTCCTTGGCGTTGATGACAAATTTTTTGTAATTGTCATGGGCAATGCATTCAGTGGCACAAATGAACCTTGTCCCCATTTGCACCCCCTGGGCACCGAGAGCAAAAGCCGCAGCCACTCCACGGCCATCTCCTATCCCACCGGCCGCAATAACAGGGATGCTAACAGCATCTACCACCTGGGGAACTAATGCCATGGTTGTAAGTTCACCAATATGCCCTCCGGCCTCCGTTCCTTCTACGATTACAGCATCAACCCCATACTTTTCCATCCTTTGGGCAAGGGCTACCGACGGAACCACAGGGATCACCTTGATCCCTTGTTCATGTAATTTTGGGATGTACTTCCCTGGATTTCCAGCACCAGTAGTTACAACAGCTACCTTCTCTTGTACAGCAACCTCCATTACTTCCTCTGCAAATGGTGATAGCAGCATAATATTGACGCCAAAGGGCTTATCGGTATTGGCCTTAGCCTTTCTGATTTCATTTCGTATGACTTCAGCTGGGGCATTTCCTGCTCCAATTAAGCCTAACCCACCAGCTTTTGAAACGGCAACGGCTAATTCCCATGTTGCCACCCATGCCATTCCCCCTTGTATAATTGGATATCTAATATCTAGTAGCTTACATAATTCACTTTTAATCATTATGTCCTCTCCCTTACCACCTTATAAGTATCGCTCCCCAGGTTAGGCCTCCACCAAATCCTACAAGAACGATGTTATCCCCCCTGCCTATTAATCCTTTTTTTACAGCTTCATCCAATGCTACAGGAATGGAAGCAGCAGACATGTTTCCATATCGATCCAGATTTACATAAACTTTTTCTTCCTCAATATCTAGTCTTTTTGCTGCTGAAGCTATAATTCTAATATTAGCTTGATGGGGTATCAAAAAATCTATATCCTTTACATCCAGGCCAGCCTTTTCTATAACATTCTTAGCGCTGGATGACATCTTCCTTGCTGCAAATTTAAACACCTCATTACCATCCATCTTTATATAGTGCATTCTATTATTTACAGTTTCTCCTGAGGCAGGATGTAAGGAACCACCAGCTGGAAGTTTCAATAGTTTGGCACCTTTACCATCTGCTCCAAGTTCTGAGCTTAGTATCCCGCTTCCCTCTTCTCCCAACTCTAATACAACGGCACCAGCACCATCCCCAAATAGTACACAGGTATTTCGATCCTTATAGTCTGTTATTTTAGATAATGTTTCAGCTCCGATAACCAGTACCTTTGAATAGTACCTGGTTAGCAGAAACTGTTGGGCCATGGTTAGAGCGTAGATGAAACCCGTACATGCTGCTTCAATATCAAAGGCTGCTGCATTAATGGCTTCTAATTTTTCTTGAACCAAGCATGCCACTGAAGGAAACATCATATCTGGCGTAGCTGTCGCTACAATAATACAATCGAGCTCTTCGGGTTTAACTCCTGCAGAGTCAAGTGCATTCAATGCAGCCTTCGTGGCTAAATCCGAGGTGGATTCAGTCCTCTTCGCAATTCTTCTCTCTCGAATACCAGTTCTAGTTATAATCCATTCATCCGAAGTATCCACCATCTTCTCTAAGTCCTGATTGGTCAGTGTTTTTTCAGGTACATAATGTCCTGTTCCGATTATACTTGCACCCATTGCTTAATCTCCTTCATCTATAGTAGCAATCCTATTGATTTCTTTCTCAATATTACTGTCAACATCCTGTTCTAAATAAACCAATCCTTGCCTTATTGCATTTTTTATGGCCTTGGCATCTGAGCTACCATGTGCCTTAATGAGTCCACCCCTAATTCCTAAAAATGGTGCCCCACCGTGCTCAGTATAGTCAAATTGATCCTTAAATTTTTTTAACGAAGGTTTCAACAACAAGCCTCCAATTTTACCTCTTGTTGTAGACATCATATTTTCCTTTAAGGATTTCATGATGAAGGATGCTAATCCTTCGGTTAATTTTAGAATAGTATTCCCGGTAAAACCATCGCATACTATCACATCAACAGCACCATTTGGAATCTCACGGGCTTCTATATTACCTATAAAGTTAAGCTCCGTCTGTTTTAACAATTTATAGGCTTCTTTTGTAAGTTCATTCCCCTTATTTTCTTCAGTACCTATATTTACTAGTCCAACCCTCGGACTCTCTACCCCAATCACTTTATTCATATAGATCGATCCCATAATTGCAAATTGTTGTAGATATTGAGGTTTACAATCAGTGTTAGCGCCTGCATCAATTAAAAGTGTGGGACCTGACTTAGTGGGTATGATTGGAGCTAATGCGGGCCTAATAATCCCCTTTATTCTTCCGATCCTTAAAAGTCCGCCAGCTAGAAGTGCCCCTGTATTCCCTGCTGAAATAAGAACCGAATTTGGATTATCCTTGACCATATCCATCCCGATGACCATAGAGGAATCTTTCTTTCTTCTTATAGCCCTAGCTGGTTCATCATCACTACTTATAATCTCTGATCCATGAATGATATCAATTTTGCTTCTATCAAATTGGTATTTCCATAATTCCTTTTGGATAACCTCTTCCCTGCCAATGATTGAAATATGAACACCATACTCTTCAGTTGCTTGAATACACCCTTTAACAATCTCTTCAGGGGCATGATCGCCGCCCATTCCATCCACAAATATTTTCATATCATTCCACCTCCTTGTAATCTTGGTCAAAAGTAACAAGAATAAATTTGCCCCTAAATACCTCTTGGGATTTTACCCTTATCTTTACCCAAACAAAATATTTATCATTCCCTCTTTTTCTTACTACCTCTGCCCTAGCAACCAACTTCTGTCCTGCATGTACAGGTTTTTTATATTTTATGTTAGCAACTCCGATCAAAGCAACCTGTGCATCTATTACTGCAATTGCTAAAGACTCTGCTAAAGAATAAATATGATGACCCTTAATAATTCTGGTCTTCTCAAAAGCATGCTCTTCTGTTGTCTCAAAGATAGCGATAGCCGTTTTACCCAGATTCATTTCTACCAACTCACCAATAATTTCACTACTATGTAGGGATTTTACCTTTTCTAGGTTGTTTTCTGCCATATTTTTAATTCTCTCCCGTAATTCAGGAATACCTAACTCCAACCTATCTAGTCTAATAGTTTGAATGCTTACGGCGAAAATCTCACTAAGCTCTTCATCAGTAAGAAATGGGTCCTCCCTTAATTG
>FZPS01000197.1_pt118 | contig 36565 bp, 27 predicted proteins | sample 1817821 | NCBI WGS metagenome assembly FZPS01 (sample SAMEA104158645, study PRJEB21678) | metagenome | place: Germany | collected 2015-04-21 | reverse complement strand
ATTATACATAGAAGATGTCATCCTTTCTGTTAGATTTTTTTTTGTATTAATATCTTAACAGGATGTCATCTTCTTTTCAATTTTATATGGTATTTTATGTATCATCCCCTACAATAACTTTACGCTAACGTCTTTTGTAAATAAATATTTTTTCTTACAAACTAATTGTAGCAACTTAAATATTAGATTATAAGTGCCATTAGTCACTATTTTCCATGACTTTGGTCACTTTTTTTCGTAACCTTAGACACTATTTTTTAATAAAACCATGACTTTAGTCACTATTTAACCATGACTAAAGTCATGGTTTTACATAATTTGGTTTTGAGGATGCAAATTAACATATATAAGAAACATGAAAGTTTTAGGAAAAATTTATATTCAACTACCTGTAATTTATATTTATATATATGATATTATATATATTGAAAAATGACTTTAATTGTACAAGGAGGCATAAAAATATGGAGAAATTAAATATCCCAACACATAAACAAACTGAAATGATTGACATCACCGCTAAAATACAGCAAGCCGTTGAGAAAAGCGGTATTAAGTCTGGTATATGTACAGTATTTGTACCCCATACCACAGCAGCAGTTACAATAAATGAAAATGCAGATCCTGATGTTGTACATGATATTTTAATGGAAATAAATAAAATAGTTCCATTCAATGATGGGTACCTTCACATGGAAGGCAACTCTGCCGCCCACATAAAATCAAGCTTATTTGGCTTTTCAGAGCAAATAATTATTGAAAACGGAAGACTTGTACTGGGAACATGGCAGGGCATATATTTCTGTGAATTTGACGGACCACGTCAAAGACAGGTATATGTCAAAATAACAGGGTGATGATATGGTCTTTATAGTGACGGCACTTAAAATAGAAGCTGAGCCTTTAATTGAACATTTTAAACTAAAAAAAGATATGGACATACACTGTTTTTCAGTGTACAGAAATTCTGATATTACACTTATAATAAGTGGTGTGGGAAAAGTTAAAAGTGCTATGGCTACAATGTATCTATTATCAACCCACCAAACCACTTTACAAGATGTATTGTTAAATATTGGATTTTGCGGCACAAATAATATAAAATACAGCCTTGGAACTATGGTAGCAGTAAATAAAGTAACGGACATGGATACTAAAAGAGATTATTACCCTGATGTTTTTATAAAGGAAAGCATTCCTTTTGCTAATCTTTGCTGCTATTCAAGACCTGTAGCCCAGAACATGGTGCAGGAAGAAAAAGAAGTTTTTTGTGATATGGAATCGGCTGGCATTATGGAAGCTTCCAAAAAGTTTTATTATGCCCATCAGGTAATACTTTTAAAAATTGTATCAGATTACCTAAATCCAGAAAAGCTTGATAAACTTAGCCTTAAAAACTTTGTTAAAAAAAGTACGCCGCTAATTGAGAAAATCATTAAAAATGCAGTACAGTTAAACAGCTCCTTTAAAGGGGTGTCATTAGATGAAAATGAAAAAAGCTTATTAGATACAATTTCTCAAAATTTGAAGTTTTCTAAAACCATGGAGAAAATGCTTTTTAAAAATGCTGTACAGGCTAAAGCCAAGGGAATTGATGTTTATAATAAAATTTACTCTTTTTTAAATATAGAGGTTAATTCCAAATTAGAAGGGAAGAAGATTTTTGAAGAAATCCAACAAAAACTTAAATAGAAAAAAGAATATGTTTAATTCAATATATATAGAAGAAGCTGCCCTTAAATACCCTATTTCTCAATACATCCTACAAAAATACCCTGACAGCACAATAATACCAATAAGGCACTACAAGGATGTGTTTAATAGAAGCAACCAGCTGTTTTCTATTCAAAAACATAATCTATCTTTAATACTTGCAGTTAAGGACAAACCATTTTTATATAAAGGACCAGAGGTGTGCCAGGATTTTGGTCACTCTAATTTTTATTATACTTCCTTTTTGCTAAACTGTATTTTTAACTGTGATTACTGCTACCTTCAGGGAATGTATTCATCTGCTAATATAGTGGCTTTTGTCAATACAGAGGATTTTCAAAATGAAATAGCCGATGCAGCCTCAAAGGAACCTCTTTTTCTAGCTGCATCTTATGATACTGACTTAATTGGATTTCATAACTTAATCCCTTATATGGACTATTTCTATGATTTTTTTAAAAATGAGAAAAACCTTATAGTTGAAATACGCACTAAAAGCGGAAACCAAAGCTTTTATGAAAAGTATACACCTTTAGAAAATTTAATAATTGCATTTACTCTTTCACCAAAAGAAATTATAGAAAGGTACGAAAAAAGCACTCCGCCGCTAGAGGCCAGAATTAAAGCAATTAATACAGCCCTAGAAAAAGGGTTTAAGGTAAGGATATGTTTAGACCCTATTTTTATTAACACTGAATTTAATAATGCATATAGAAGTTTTTACCACCATATCTTTTCTAATGTTAATGCAAATAAAATAACTGACATTGGTTTTGGTTTTTTTAGAATATCCAAAGAGTTTTATAAAAAAATTATAAAACAGCCTATATACCCTAATGTGTTTTTAGAGGAGTTTTCCGAAAACAGAAATGTAATCACTTATTCTGAAAAGCTTCAGAATGAAACTAAATTAATACACTTTGAAATATTAAAAAAATATATAAATGAAGAAAGGATATTTACACTATGAAAACTGCAATTTTGACAGGTTCTTCAAAAGGAATAGGGCAGGCTTTATTAAAAAGACTACTTTCCCTTGATTATAAAGTATATGGACTTTCTAGAACTCCCCAAGTTTCTCGGGAAAACTTTATTCCTGTTGAATGTAATTTGTTAGATACCAATAAACTTGTGGAAACAATTAAATCCATAGAAAAAAATGAGCCTAATATAAATCTTTTAGTCAACAATGCAGGAGTAGGTTTTTTTGGTCCTCATGAAGAAATAAATGTTGGAAATATTCAAACTATGCTTCGTACAAATTTAGAAGTTCCATTAATTTTATCCCATCTTCTTTTAAGAATCCTAAAGAAAAATAAAGGGATGATTATTTCTGTTTCTTCTGTAACGGCAAAAAAGATAAGTACTCACGGATGTGCCTATGCTGCCTCTAAAGCAGGGCTTACCCATTTTCATACAAGTCTTTTTGAAGAAGTGCGTAAAACCGGCGTAAAGGTTACAACAATACATCCTGATATGACTAAAAGCAATTTTTATGATAATTCAAATTTCACATATGAAGATGAAGAAGATGCTGTGCTTTTAGAAGAACAAATAGCAGATGCTTTAGAATACGTCCTTACAGCCTCTGAAAATTTAGTTATAAATGAGATTACATTAAGACCTCAAAAAAATAAAATTAAACGAAAAAACCCTAAAAAATAAGCCTTTCTCCTATTTAAAGTTGAAAGGCTTATCTTTATAATTATTAAAGTTTATCTCTGTATTTAACTACTTCTGCTCCTTCTATCCATTTATCAATTTCTTTTTCAACAAACTCATTTTTCTTTTCTCTATCTAAAAGTTCTTTTATCTCATCTCTTTTTTCTTCAAAAGTAAATATTGCCTCTTCAATTTTTTCATATGCTTTTATTATGTGGTAACCATGCATAGTAGGCACAAGGTCTGAAATTTCATCCACTTCAAGATTTAATGAAGCCTCTTCAAATTCAGGGACAAAACCACTTCCTTTGTTAACAAGATAGCCGTCTTTGTAATCTTCTGATTCCATACCAGGGTCTTCACCGTATTCATCTATTAAAGCTTCAAAATCTTCACCGTTTTTGGCCTTTTGTAAAACTTCCTCTGCCTTTGGTTTAATTTCAGCTAGTTTTTCTTCAAGAAAACTTTCCGCTTCTTCATATTTTCCTTCTTGGTAATATAAGTTTTCATACTCACTTTTGGCTTCTTCTGGCAATCCAATTAATATGTGCTTAACTCTTGTTTGATCAGGGTTTTTCAATAAATCAATCTCCCCTATTTCACCTATTTCCTGTAGTTCTAACTCTTTGTCATAAAAACTTCTTATTTCTTCATCTGAAGTCCCTATATCTTTTGTCAAATCTTCAAAATAATTGTTTGCCATTATTTCTTCTGCCAAATCCCCTATATAGTCCTCTTTTGTCTGATTCATAATTTTAAGTTCTCCTGTAATATATTCTTCAGCTTCTTTCTTATAATCCTTTTCTTCCATCGAATCTCCCAGACCTTGCATTTGTTCTTGAATCTGCATCTGCATAGAAGTCATTTCAATTATATCATTATACCGTTTTTCAGCCTCTTTCATCGTTTCATCTGTTATTTCATAGCCATCTGCCTTCATTTTCTGCAGCATAATTTTTCTAGTTATTATATCTTCAAGTATTTTGTCTTTAATTTCTTCCATAAAAGATAATTGCTCTTCATCTTCTGTTTCAGGATCAATTCCTTGAGATGTCAATGCATAGTTATATATACCATAAAACTCATCATAAAAAATATCTTCACCATTAACTTGTGCTATTACTACCTTTTCGTCTTTTTCTCCTTCTGGTTTTTCCCCACAACCTCCTAATATAAAACTAAAAAATAATGCTAATACTGTAGCAAACAATAAACTTTTTTTACTTTTCATCAAATTCATCCTTTCGATTTTTTTGCCACCCTAAACAATTTAATTAATTACAAATAAAACCTAAATCTAAAGTGTGCAAAAACAGTATACCACATCATATAAAAAGCTGCAATTAAAGATTTTTAAATTTTATATTAAGTGGAGTTTACCTAATTACTTGATTTTTTAATTATTTCTATACTTTCAATTATATTATATCTGACTTCATCCACTTCTTTAGCTTTCGGCACCTTATCACCATATTTCACCTTGTCATATGCTGATGTTATTTCCATAAATGGCTTGTTTAACTGGTGGATTTTTTCAGCTCTTTTATAAATTTCACCTGTAGTATATGACTTTTTTATATCCATCCCTTTTACATTCATATATTTTAAAATAATACCATATAAGTATTTAACTTTTTCTTTAGGGTCTGCAATTTTCTCTACCTGTTTTAATATCTTGTTTATATTTAAAATTTTCTTTTTCTCTTTACCCTTTTTTGAAATGTCAGAGGGCAAAACTCTCTCAATACTATCTGTATAATAGTAAGTTTTCTCCTCTTTATATTCAGTTTTTTCAAATAAATTTATAATTTTTTGGAAAAGGTTTTTGAAAAAATCCTTTAAAAAGGGAATAAATTCATTAATAATTAATACGGTAATTATTTTATAAAGAAGAAAAGCAATTAGTAAAAATCCTAACACATTAAATACTTTATCTAAAATTAAACTTTGGCTGCCACCATTATTGATGCCATAGCTACCTTCAGGAAGATTGGGAGAATACATTTCCCCTGTATCAAAAATTCCATATATTTTTTCCATTATCATTTTATAAAAACTCCACAATGCCCCAAGGACTGATGCCAATATATTTCCAACCCTTCGCAAAGTCACAATTAATATGTCCCTAAAATAAAAACAGAACAGTATTAATAGAAAAAGCACTATTGTTTTTCTTATATTATAACTTCTCATTCTTGCAGGCATTCCAGAAGCTTTATCAAATCTTTTAGAAAAAATGCCATCTAAATTGCTTTGATTTTTTATTATAAAAAGAAAAAGAGCATACACAAATGCAAAAATATAAAATTGATTTTTAAGATGATTAAGTTCTTTGAAGTATATGGATAAGGTCAATGCCAAAAGAATCATTATTATACCAGCATATATTTTGACACCATTTATTAAATAATGATATTTATTAAAATATACTCTGATTGCAAAAAAGCAAAGTATTGCGGTTATAAATGCGCCAAATATCATAGATAAAATTCCATAGTTATAAAAATATATCAAGGAAGCTAAAATGGGAATTACTAAAAATAGATGTGCAAATATTGCATTTTTTTTAGTATTATTTTTAAACATAATAAAAGTTACTGCTGTAAATGTTCCATAAATAGCAGCTAAATAAAAAAATCCATTCATAAATTGCTGATTTTCTTTAAATAAAAAAATTCCCACAATGCTGGTTATTGGATAAACACATAGAAACATGGCTGTTATTGACATAATTTTTAGTAAGACTTCTCTCTTTTTTTCATTCATAAACATTTTCCTCTCTAATAAGGAATATAGATATCCAAATCCCCAGGTAAACTTTCTCTTTCAATGGCGTTTAACAGTATTATAGAGACGTTATTTTTCCTTGCCTTTATTTCCCTAATGGTATTACTTATTTTTTCTGTCAAATAGGATGTGATTATTATAACTTCTGTATTTGAATAATTTTTATAAACATCATTTATAAAATATTCAAAATCCTGAACCTTTTTTAATTTAAGCCTTGCAAGAATGTCCAAAAGCTCATTTACATGTTCTCGCCCTGTGGATTCTTTTATAATTATTGGGTTTTCATTTTCATTTATAACACTTCCATTTGTAGAAAAACTCAAAGGCAACCCCTGCTTTAATGCTTTGTCAAATATAGTTGCAGCAACCTTTATTCCAAGTTCTGTAAATTCTTTGTCGATAACTTCATCTGGTTCAGTGTCTCGGGACTGAATGTTTAATATAACTGCAGTTCTTAAATTGGCGGTAAAATCATTCTTTTTCACCATAAGCCTTCCCCTGCTTGCTGTTGCCTTCCAATGAATTCGATTTAAAGCATCACCAGGCTCATATTCCCTAAGCCCTGAAAACATAAAGGGGTCATCATTTATCCACCTTTTTACAATAGTATCCCCTATAAAACGGCTCGCCGGCCTGAAATACTGTTGGAGTACTACTGGCGCTGGATACACAAGTAAATCAGCTTTAACATCTATAACATCAGATGATTCAGAAAAGGCACCTAAAAAATCCCCTCCCACAAGGGTTATTTTATCAATTTTAAAATATCCTCTTTTAAGACATTTTACATTCCACCGTCTTGTGGTTTTTTGATAGCTTTTTAAAAAAAAGTTGCTTGTTACAAACCTGCTTTCCTGCGCTATAACAGCATCCTTTCCGGCAAAATCAAGCCATTTTGAAGTATATATTTCAGCTTTTATCCATGAAATGGGTATTAGCTTTTTGTTATATATTATTTCTTCAAGAAAAATATTATCTCCTTCAGTGGCCTTGTCTACATTGAAATTACAAGAATACTCAAGTTTGTAAAATAAGAGGAAGTTTAATAAAAAGCCTTGAATATATATTGCAGACAAAAATATTATAACTAAAGCAAGAATTTCCATAAAATTCTCCTTTTAAAAATCTTCCAAAGGTACCTTCACCTTATCTAAAATTTCTAATATAGCAGCTTCTGAGGCTTTTGTCTCTTCTAACATTGTATATCCTTTAACTAGTATTCTATGTGCTAATACAGGCACTGCCATGTATTTTACATCATCGGGAGTTGCAAAATCACGACCCTTTAAGGCTGCATAAGCCTGTGAAGCTTTCATAAGTGTAATACAACCTCTAGGACTTACACCTAAAGTTATATTTTTAAAATTCCTTGTTTCTTCAACAATCTCCACTATATAATCTTTTACTGCCCCACTTATTTTTATTTTGCCAAGTACATTTTGTGCCTCTATTATTTCTTGTTTATCAGTTATACAATCTATAGTTTCAAAAGGACTTCCCTCTTCAAATCTATCCAGCATTTTCCTGCTCTCTTCAATTAAAGGATAGCCTATTTTTAGTTTAATAAAAAAGCGGTCAAGCTGTGCCTCTGGCAGTGGAAAAGTCCCCTGTATTTCAACAGGATTTTGAGTCGCAATAACCAAAAAGGGCTTAGAAAGAGTATTTGTTTCTCCATCAACTGTAACCTGTTTTTCCTCCATGCACTCTAATAAACTTGACTGTGTTCTTGGAGTTGCCCTGTTAATTTCATCTGCCAGCAAAATATTTGTAAAAACAGGTCCTGGTCTAAACTCAAATTCACATTTTTTTTGATTGTAATAATTTATTCCTGTAATATCAGATGGCAAAAGATCTGGAGTAAATTGAATTCTGCTAAAACTACAGTCTATAGATTTTGCAAGACATTTTGCCAGCATTGTTTTCCCTACCCCCGGAACATCTTCAAGTAAAACATGCCCGGAAGATAAAAGGGACACTAATGCAAGGTCTATAACATCTTCTTTTCCAACTATTACTTTTGAAATATTTGCCTTTATCTTTTCACATAGTTTCTTTACATCTAAAACCTCCACTTACCCACCCCCTTGGTTTCATCCTTGGTTTTATCCTTTCAAATTTTAACTTTTAAGGGCATTAATAATTGTTTTAAGATTTACTTTCTGACCACTATATAAAATCAAACCTTTATAAATCTTTGCTGATAGTACAATTACAACAATGGAAAACAAAATAAGTATTATAGCTGAAATCAAGCCATTTATAAGTCCCATTCTACCCAAAATCAAGTCAATAGGCGCGCTAAATGGTGCCGTAAATGGAATATATCTTGCTACTTCTATTATATTATCTTTTTCCCTAATAACTGCCAAATAACAAGTAAGCCAACTAACTATAATTGGCATCTGAAACATGCCTTGTACAGATGCAGCATCCTCGGCCTTTGAAACCATAGATCCTGATAAACCTGCAAGAAAACAATAAAACAAAAATCCTACACAAAATATAATAAATGCTAATATTAGTGCTGGAATTGAAAATGCCGTTTCACTCAAGCTTTCACGAAGCATTTGAATAATAGCTATTACAGAATTTTCATACTCTGGATAAATAGAACCTGCTATTGCATTTCCTCCAAATAATCCTGCTATTAATGCTAAAAACCATACTAAAACCTGAATTACAGCTGCAGATGAAACTGCCAATACCTTGCCGGTAATCAAAGCGTAAGGATGTACTCTTGTTATTAATGTTTCAACTAGTTTTGATGTTTTTTCTGTAGAAACCTCTCTGCTTATTGTCAAGCCATGTATCAACAACATAAAGTATAAAAGAAGGCTAAAAAGCATAGGTGCAACGGCTTTAAGCATCATAGCAACAAAATTTGTATCCTCTCCAACCTCACTATATAAAGTTACAATTGGCGTCATAACCATGGCAAGTTTATCCTGATTTAATCCCGCCTGCATAACTTTATTTATGTTAAAGGCATCGGTCATAACCATTAATAGAGAATCTGCATTTTTTTCAGAGACAGATGATCCTTTAAGTAAAATCCCTTCCATCTCAAAACCCTCATCATTAGCTGACACAATTACAAGTAGACTGTTTTCTGAATTTTCCGTATACTTTTCTATCGCCTGTTGCCTTGAAAGATTTGAAACACTTTCAAAATTAATATGTTTAAATCTTAAATCATCTATAGTTTGTAAATAAGATGAATAATCAGTTTCTATAAGTCCACTTTCATCAAGGACATATACCTTTTCAATGGAAGAAGGCTCAAATTCTTCTTCAGGTTCTGCTGATATAATATTTAGTATAACAGCTGTTGCAATTATCCCTAATGCAACTAAAACAGTTACCATCTTAAAACCTTTTTTCTTAAAAATTTGCTGGAGGGTAAACTTATAAACATCCGTCCACTTTCTAAAATTATTTTTCATTTACCTGTCCCTCCTTTGAGTTTTTAGCCATTTTTAACAATTCCTTTATTTTAATTCTGTTTCCAGTGTGAAGTATTAACATTTCATAAATCTTAGCTGTAAAATTAAATAACAATATTATAGAAATAATCAGCAGTATCACTGAAATTACAGTAATGAAAATAGGGCTTTTTCCAAGCAGCACCGCTCCTGGTAAAATAAATGGAGAGGATAGAGGAAATAACAGGGCAAAATATACAAAAGGATTATCCCCCACTCCCACAAGGGATCCTGCTGCCCCCATACCTACATAGGCTCCAATTAAACTTGCAAAGGTAAATAACATTAAACTCTCGCTGATTTCTTCAATCCTACTTGCAGTGGAACCAGCCAAAGCTGCAAGGGTGGCATAAAAAATAATTCCTAAAGCAATTATTATTAGACATATTAAAATATTATCTACTCTCAAGTTGTTAATTATATCAGCATTAATGTAATTTTCAATAACATTGCTATTTTGGGCATCCATGATATTATTTGTAATTTTGTTGGATATAAATGCCAATATAATGATTGATACAAATTGCAGCAACACAGCAGTAAGTGTGGCAAGAGTTTTTCCAACAACAATAGCCAGAGGCTTTATAGATATTAAAAGCTGTTCAATTACCCTAGAGGACTTTTCCATAACAATTGAAGTAGCAATTTTTGAACTTGACATAATAGTTATCATCAGCAAAGCAAATAATATTCCATATAAAAACCAATAATCATTGTAGGTAATGGAAGTGTCTTCTACAGCAATTTCATTTCCTTCCGAATCTATTTCTTTGCCTATAGTAGAAATTCTGCTTGTTACTTGTGATTTTACAACTTTAAGCTGCTCATCTGAAACATCTGCATAATCAACAATTGCCCTTTCAAAAGATTCTTTTACAGTGTTTCCTAAAAGCTCTAGTTCAGTATTTTTAACAACCCCACTGGTTGACTTTGTGAAATGCAGAAAATATGTTCCTTCATCTTTAGTTATTTTAAGTGCAACATTAGGTTCTTTATCAGTTTCAATTTGTTCTAACACATCTTCATAGTTTTTGTCCTCAGTGATGAATTTTAAATCATTAACTGCAATTTCAAGGTTAGATATTTTATCAAAATCTACATCTGTTATTTCAGTTTCATTAAATAAATACACAGATTTTATTTTTATTAAACCTTCATCTTCTTCACCGCTATCTAAAACAAAATTCATAACTGGGAAAACCAAAAGTGCAAAGGTGATAAAAATAATATAGCCAATAATAAAAGCCTTACTTTTTAACATTTGTATTAATGTAAAGGTAAAAACATCCTTCCACCCTGTTATATTACTCATCTTCATGAACATTCCCCACCTTTTCAACAAATATTTCGTGTAGTGATGGTTCACGAAGTTCAAATTTCACCACTGGAATTTTTTCTTCAATTAATTTAGCCAGCAGTGCCATAGCCTGTTCCTCGTCTTGAACTTTTAAGTGATATTCGCTGGGTGTTTTGTTTTTTATTTTAATCCCAAGCTCAGATATATATTGTTCAATATCTTTATCACATTTTATAAATAAATTTACCCTTCCATATCCTTTTTTTATTTCATTTAAGTTTCCCTGAAGCACTGTTTTGCCTCTGTCCAATATGACAATATCTGAACAAAATTCTTCAATGGTGGGCATTTGATGACTAGACATTATAAGATATTTATTCTTGGCTATTTCCTCTCTTATTATTTGTTTAAAAAGATCTGTATTAACAGGGTCTAAACCGCTTAAAGGTTCGTCTAATACTAAAAATTCAGGATCTGCAAGAAGTGCTGCCATTAGCTGTATCTTCTGCTGATTTCCTTTTGACAATTGTTCTGCCAGATTTGACTTGCTTTTTCTGCCTCTTTTTGTTTTTGGCGGGAAAACATATTCTTCTACCAAAAGGCGCTCTGACCAATATTTGATTTTCTTCATTGCCTCTTTCTTTGGAACATTCCTTAATTTTGCAAAATATAATAGCTGTTCTAAAAGTGAGTACTTTGGGTATAATCCCCTTTCCTCTGCTAAATAACCAACACTCATATTAATGGCATCAAAAGGCCTGCCTTCCCATAAAACTTTGCCGCTGTTATAGCTTAACATACCAAGTATAACACGTATTGTGGTTGTTTTTCCTGCCCCATTTGTACCAAGGAGTGCAAAAACTCCGGGCTTATCCATTTCAAAACTAAGGTTATCTACTACAACTTTTTCTCCATATTTCTTTGTTAAATTTTGAACACTTAAAGCCATTGTCTCCCTCTCTTTCTATGTTGAATATAAAATTTATTTTTATAATATTTTGAATTAATTTACATGATGTTTTATTTAATTTTATTAAAATTTTCGATACATAAGATAATTTAATTATATTTTAGGTTGTAATAACTTTCAAGATAAATTTCCTATATGATAAAAAGTTTTAATATCAAGATTTTCTGCGTATTGATATTATTAGGTTGCAAGATTGATAGGTTTTACCTATGACTTTAATCAGATAATATTATTTTATTATTAACTTTACAAGTGATATCATTATAGTAACATTGTAAAATATAATTTTGGAGGATATTAATATGGCAGGTTTAAATATTAGCGCCGCAGATGAAAAAAGGGTAAAAGCTTTGGGATTTTTACGAAATAAAGGTACTGATAATTTCTCTGGGAGAATTATTACAGTTAACGGTAAAATAACAGCAGCACAAAATAAATGTATATCAGAAGCTGCTGAGCTTTTTGGAAATGGTATTGTAACTTTTACCAGCAGATTAACTGTGGAAGTTCAGGGAATTCCTTATGATAAAATTCAAGACTTTAGAGATTATGTTGCAAAAGAAGGGCTTGTAACAGGAGGTACAGGTTCTAAAGTGCGGCCCATTGTATCCTGTAAAGGTTCCACTTGTCAATATGGATTAATTGATACTTTTTCTTTATCTGAAGAAATTCACGAAAGGTTTTTTAAAGGGTATTCAGATGTAAAACTCCCCCATAAATTTAAAATAGGTGTAGGAGGGTGTCCAAATAGCTGTATTAAGCCTGACTTGAATGATTTAGGAATCACGGGTCAAAAAACACCTGATTTTAATGAAGATAAATGTATGGGATGTAAGAAATGTCCTGTTGAACAGGTCTGCCCAATGAAAGCAGCCAAAGTTATAGATGGTATGCTTAAAATAGATAAGGATGAATGCAACAACTGTGGCAGGTGTATTGGAAAGTGTCATTTTGATGCAATTGCAGGAGGTAAGACAGGATATAAAATATATATTGGTGGAAGATGGGGAAAAGAAATAGCTCTGGGAAAACCCCTTCATAAAATTTTTACAGACAAGGAAGAAGTTGTGGGTATAATAGAAAAAACCATTCTTTTATACAAGGAACAAGGTAAAACTGGCGAACGTTTATCCCAAACCATCGAAAGACTTGGCTTTGAAAATGTTGAATCTCAATTATTATCAAATGAGCTTTTAGAAAGAAAGGAAGAAATTTTAGAAGTTATCTGATAATTAAAGTAAGCTTTCATTACTTTAAATAAAAACATCAAAGTAATGAAAGCTTTCTCGGGTTATCTCAAGCTTGTTACTAATACCACTTTTTTGGTATAGTCAATCCGGGCATAATAAAAGAGACTGTAATTGCTACAGCCTCTTAAAATTACATCTGCCTTTAGAAAAATTATCCAACTTGAGTTGTTAGGAATATAGGCAATGTCATCTGTTCAATTTGGTCTAAAAGTTCCTCAAGTTCATCCATGTGACGGTCTTCATCATTTAGAATTTGTACAAGGATATCCCTTGTCGCATTGTCGCCTACCTCGCCTGCAAGGGCTATAGCATCATTATAAGCTTTAATTGCACCTTCCTCTGCAGCAAGGTCAAATTCCAATTGCTTTGGAACTTCCGATCCGATATTAATATTATTAAGTTCAGTTACAATAGGTTTTCCACCAAGGAATAAAATCCTTCCGATAAGCATTTCGGCGTGTTTCATTTCCTGTATTGACCTCTGCTGAAAGCTATCATGCAATTTAGCATATCCCCAATCCTCACACATTTCTGCGTGTACAATGTACTGATTGATAGCCGCAAGTTCATCTGCCAGTAAAGCATTTAATGTTTCAATTAATTTTGGATTGCCTTTCATAATAAAACCCCTTTCTTTTGTATAATCATCAGCTTCTTACATGCATATAATATCATATATAAGTCTTAATATCTAACATATTATCACAAAGTTTTTTAATAAATTTTAAAAGCCTGCCAAATACTCATTACACCCTGTCTTTACAAAGCATCTGGTAATTTATGATACGAAAGGTTTAATCGGTTTTAACCCCAGCTAAAGCAGCCTGTTTTCTCACATAAGCCGCTGCCTTTTTATAGCTTTCAAAATCAGGTAGATGTTCAACAAATAATGTTGTGTCCGCTCCTAAGGACTCACATAGTCTGGCAACCTTTTGATAATTTATTATTCCTTTCCCCGGCATAGTTTCACGAATTATTGTTGTATAGGCATACTCCATTATTACATCTTTACCATGTATGCTCTTGATGTAGGGACCTAGTTTAGTAAAGCATTCCTCAATGAATTCATCACAGAAAAGATATCTTTTAGGACAATTAATCATATTAACAAAGTCTAGATGTACTCCAAAAGCCTTCCTGTCTACATCTTTAATCAACTGAAGATTTTCATCCGGTGAATCTGGTACCATCCAAGGCATTGTTTCTATGGTATAAAAGGTTCGTTTTGGTTTTACAGAGTCAATAATCTCTCTTATAAAATCAACAACCAATGCATAAGTATCCTTTGAATAATTTTCTTTATAAAAACCATCCCAAATTTCGCCCCTGCTTCCTGTTATGTTTACACAACAATTTGCTCCTAGCTCATCTGCAAGTTCCAACTGATTTTTGCAAAACTCCATTGCTTCCTTTCGTTCATTATCATCTATGGAAATAACATTTTTCCAGACACCAACTTCACCAATTACTAAATCATGTTCCTGGACACATTGTAGATAAGCTTGCTTCTCCTCCTTGCTTGCACGGTAATCAATTGGGGCTAAAACTGCCCTGTATCCTAATTCTTTTACCAATTCATACCATTCTTCTGGATTACTATAGGGTTTTTCTATTCCTCCACCTATTCTCAAAGCTATCTCTCCTTCATAATGTATTTTTTGTTTTAATTAGTTGTGATATTTTACAAATTCATTTGTCATGCTGATTTTAAAAAATTTATTCTGTCAAAAAGGGAGAGTACATCATGATTGCAGAGTTTTTAACAATAAGTTCTTCATCAATCAGGCAACCATCCATATCTATCGTCTGCTTATACAACTCATTATGTCTGCTATAACCGCCCCAATACTCTCCTTTTATTTCGTGATTTTTTTCAACTATTTCATATCTGTATTTACACTTAGCTGATGATCTTAAAACCCCTTCAAGATGGTCAGTCCCAACCCAGACATTTAATTGATAATCATCTTGGGTATCGTTTCGTATCATTAAATCTCCGTAAGGATAAAAAATAGTAGCGCCACTGCCAAAAGGCTGGGTTCTGTTAGAGTCAGGAAAGACATCATACCCATGTCGATGCCTCTCTATAATCGTCAGAGGTGTATGAATTGCCATCCAGAAAATCAAATTAGACATTTGGCATAATCCTCCGCCTATTCCAGGGAAAAATCCGCCGTTTTGAAGTACCATCCCATCAACATAGCCCTTCCCCTTTGTGGGTTTTCCTACTAATTTCCAAAAACTAAACACTTCCTTTGGGCGAATGATGATACCATCTATTTTCTCTGCTGCAATTTTTAAATTTATAATTTTATTATATTGCATCCACATATCAACATCTTTTAATTGTCTCAATAACGGAGTTCTATGTGAAAAACAACAAAAGGGCAACAGTTCAGAGGATCTTTTAGATGCAAAAACAGAGTGCATCTTAAGCCACAGAATCCTCCGTAACATTCCGTAGTAAAGCCCACCTGCTTTTAGTCTCACATCAGAACGTTTTATAGGTTTTTCGATATTTCTGTTTGTTCTCATATCTGCCACCTTAATACTTCTACGTCCTTGTTTTCTTTTGTAATTTTCAACCCCCCTTTTTTTTCAATCTCTACCCCTCCCTTATAAATGGCACTGCACCAAATACACCTAATAGATATTTTTTTAAAAGAGGATCATCTTTTCTTATATCTTTAAACTCATCTAACGAATATAACTCACTTTCTCCATATTCATTTTTGTCAACAAACCATATTTGATCACGTCTAATATTTTCCTCAAGAAGTAATACCTGATGCGTAGTGCATATCAATTGAGCATTATATGGATTTTTATCAATAGAGTTAAATAATGATAATATATGTCTTAGTATTGCATAATGTAGCCTTGAATCAATTTCATCTATTATTAATGTTTTTCCTTTTTCTAACGCTTCTAATATTGGACCTGACAATTCAAAAAATTTAATTGTACCATCTGATTGATATTTTAAAAATGGTAATTTTATTTCTTTTACACTTTCTTTATTATCATTATAAATAAAATGTTTTGTTCTTAAATCTATTATTCTTTTTTTAATACTACTTAACTTTTCCTTAGATATCTCTGATTTTAAAAATTTTCTTCTAATTATTTTTATTTGTAAATTGTCTATATGCTCAAGTTCTTCTTCCTGTGCATCCAAAATAAAATCTTCAATATTAAAATCTGCCTTTCTTAAAAAACTCAACACTTCTGCTTTCTTTTCATCATCAGTTTCTAAATATTCAACGGTTCTTCCTGGACTAGAATAATTAGATGAAATTATACACAATGAATTTTCAAACCATTCTTTTATTTTTTTAGCTATTTTAATATTAAACATAGCCGCTGTTGATATAAATAATGCATTTTCTCTTGTGTGAGACTTTATAATTTCTGCTTCTTTTTTAAGCTCCCCCTTAAGATTTATTGAACTATAATCTGAGTTTTCTCTTATAAATACGGGGGACCTTCTCTTGACTTTTTTATAAAGCCATTCTTTGTGTATAACTTTTTTCATGACTTCAAATCCATATTCGTATAATGTATCATCTATTACAAATAAAATTTCAAACATAGAAGCTTCTTCTTCAGCATTTATGTTAAACTTAAACTTTTCACATTCTGCTATAATATCTTCATTTGTAAAAGACAAATTGACCATATTCTTCATAAAACTTATAGCATCTACTATGTTAGATTTACCACTACCATTAGCACCATAAATTAAAACACTCTTAAGTAATCTATCAAAAGATGTGGTAAATGTATTAAAATCTTTAAATTCACCTTTTGTTGAAGATATCATACTTAATGTTGCTTGCTCATAATAAGATGAATAGTTTTTACATGAAAAACCTATAAGCATAATTATCATTTCCTTTCCGAAATAATCCTCCTATTGTTATTTTATAATAACTACCTTTAAAAAACAATTCTTATTATGTGTTTTTGCAGTTTTCTCTCTTTTTTATACATTAAGAGTTTAGAAATTTGAATTTAACACTAAGAATGATTTGGAAATAATTTCATAATAACTACCTAATTGTAAATATTTTGAGCATTGACACATTAAATTTTTATAATTATAATTATAGGTGTGGGAAAAATTATATCTAAATAAAAATTTATCAATTCTACTTAAATCCTAAAGTCTTATATATTCAAAAGATTCTACTGTTTTATCTGGGGATTCAGTAAACTAAATAATAAACATATTGATTAGTATTGTGAAAATTGAAAAACTATACAATTATGTCGACCCTTTTTAAACTACAACATAACAAACTACTAATTAAAGTATGCAGTTAAAAATTCAAAAAACATTCACCAGTATAGGAGGAAGCTTTATGATGAAATTCTTGGGCAATTTAAGTTTAGGAAAGAAATTGTATTTAGGATTTACAGCAGTAATATTAATTATAGTCATACTATCAACAATAACATTTACAAACTTTTCAAAACAGTATGAATCTACAGTTTGGAATAAGCATACATATGAAGTTTTAATGGAACTTAAAATCCTATTAGAAGAAATGTTAAACATGGAAACAGGCCAGCGTGGATTTGCACTTACTGGAAATGATGCATCTTTAGAGCCATTTATTAATGGTAAGGCTAATTTTGAACAGCATTATAACAAGGTAAAAGAATTAACTTCTGACAACCCAGAACAGCAAGAACTTTTAGCTGAACTTAAAAGTGTTCAACTAGAGTGGCTAAAAATAGCCGAAAGCAGTATTGAACATAGAAGAAATGTGGAAAATGGAATAGGCACCATAGATGATATTATAAAAGAAGAACAAGCTGCATATGGTAAAGAGTTTTTTGATAAATTTAGAGAAATAATTGAAAAAAGTGAAAATATTGAAACTACATTGTTAGCAGCACGCTTAGAAGAAAATTCAAATCTAAAGAAATTAACAGATCTTGTTATTATTGTGGGCTGCATTCTTGCAGTGCTAATTGCACTGGCAATTGCATATTTTATCACAAGAATGATTACCCGCCCTGTAAATGAAATAAAAACAGTAGCACAAGAAATCACAAAAGGAAATTTAGATGTTATAATAAATAAATATTACAACGATGAAATTGGAGACTTATCAGATGCATTTAAGATAATGAGTCATAATCTAAACGAAGTTATGACCAATATCAACTCTTCTACGGAACAGGTGGCATCAGGCTCTAGGCAGCTTTCTGACTCTAGCACAGCCCTCTCTCAGGGTTCTGCTGAACAGGCTTCTTCCGTTGAAGAACTAACTTCATCTATAGAAGAAATTTCATCTCAAACTAAAAATAACGCTGAAAATGCAAATCAGGCTAATTTGCTTGCTGAAAAAGCCAAAGAAAATGCAGCACAAGGTAATGAACGTATGGGACAGATGCTAAAAGCCATGGATGAAATAAATAGTTCCTCTGCAAATATATCTAAAATTATAAAAGTTATTGACGAAATTGCCTTCCAAACTAATATACTAGCTTTAAATGCAGCAGTTGAGGCAGCAAGAGCAGGACAACATGGAAAGGGATTTGCAGTAGTAGCTGAGGAAGTAAGAAATCTTGCACAGAGGTCTGCAAATGCGGCAAAAGAAACTACAACAATGATTGAAGGCTCTATTGACAAAGTAGAAGATGGTACTAAGATTGCAACTGAAACTGCAGAAGCTCTTAATGAAATAGTTGATGCTATCGGAAAAGTAACTGCTTTAGTAAATGATATTAACATAGCTTCAAATGAGCAGGCCTCTAAAATTTCACAGATAAATCAAGGTATTATGCAGGTATCTAGAGTAGTACAAACAAATTCTGCTACATCTGAAGAAATTGCAGCTGCAAGTGAAGAACTTGCAAGTCAATCAGAGCTATTAAAAGAGCAGGTTTCAAGATTTATCCTTAAAAAGGCTCATATGCCTACATTCTCTTCCTACAAGGGAATGAATGATATTGATCCAAATGTACTAAAAATGGTTGGGGACATGTACGATAGAAATAAAATCATCACAGATGTAACTTATGAAAATAGTCGAGAACCAGTATCAAATCATTCAAATAAAATGGATCTAAATAGCAATGAGTTTGGAAAGTATTAATTTTTAAAAAACCAATTTATGGCTATTGGATATTCTCCAGTAGCCTTTTTTTGTTTATCTAACTTCCTTTTAAGCTGTCTATTTTAATCCTTATATTTTCACTTTTTATAGAGTCTTGACAATAAGCCAAAAATGCTCTATACTTCAATTAACGCGTGTTAGTAATTTATTTTTTATCATAGATTAATTCAATGCAATTCACTTAAATTTCGAAAAACTACTTCTACTAAAAACACTTTAAGAACGCTCTATTGAAAACTATTTGTAAAAATATTTACAATGGGGGTGAAAATTTTAATCCTTTAATTAAATTTTAATCTTTTATTTTTAAAATTATTTTAAAAACTTTTTTTGGGAGGTATTATATGTTTAAAAAATCTTGTTTTGCTGTTATTTTGGTAGGCATACTTTTGTGTACCCTTATACTTACTGTTCCTACAGAAAGTTTAGGAGCAGGAAATGTGAGAACAACATATTTTGAAGCTAATTTTTCAAATTATGATTCAAGTTTATGGGAAAAAGCTGACTGGGATAATGGAGATATGTTTAATTGTATGTGGAAACCTAGTCAAGTTACAGTAAATGGCGGAAAGATGGTTCTTACTTTAGATAGAGATTATGATTCAAGTCACCGTTATCCATATAAAAGTGGCGAATACAGAACAACATCATTCTTTGGATTTGGATACTATGAAGTAAGAATGAAACCTGCAAAAAATCCTGGCATAGTATCATCATTTTTCACTTATACAGGGCCATCAGATGGTAACCCATGGGATGAAATAGACATTGAGTTTCTTGGAAAAGATACAACTAAAGTTCAATTCAATTGGTGGAAAGATGGACAGGGCAACAATGAATACTACTACAACTTAGGTTTTGACGCATCACAAAGTTTTAATACATATGGTTTTGATTGGAAACCAAATTCAATTGACTTTTATGTAAATGGAGTAAAAGTACATACTGGAACTAGAAATATACCACAGACACCAAGTAAAATAATGATGAATTTATGGCCTGGTATAGGTGTTGATGATTGGCTTGAGCCTTTTAATGGAAGAACCCCATTGACAGCAGAATATGAATATGTAAAATATTATCCAAATGGTTTTCCTGGAAACCAACAATCACCACAGCCTCAGCAGCCTTGGCAGCCTCAACCTCAACCACAACCACAGCAACCTTGGCAGCCTCCGGCATCTGGTAAAAGTGCTTTTAATGCAATTCAGGCAAATGATTTTGATGATACAAATGCATCAAATATCCAAATAATTAATACTGATAACGGAAGTGGAATTGGTTATATTGAAAATGGAAATACCGTAACTTATAGAAATGTGGATTTTGGAAATGGAGTTAAAAGTTTTAACGCAAGAGTTGCATCGGATATGAATTTTTCAACACAGATTGAAATTATCGTAAACGGTACTTCATTAGGTTCCTTATCAGTGCCTTCAACTGGAGGATGGAATAATTACAGGGAACTATCTACAAGTGTTAGAAATATTACAGGAGTAAATGATCTGGTATTAAGGTTTTCAGGTCCTGTTAATGTGGATTCATTTGTATTTGATTCAAATAGTGGATCACCACAGCAGCCTGAGCCACAACAACCTTGGCAGCCGCAACCTCAGCCACAACCACAGCAACCTTGGCAGCCGCAACCAGAACCTCAACAGCCTTGGCAGCCGCAACCACAACAGCCAGGCGGAACAGGAGATCTCTCAATATCTGTTTCTGAGAACACTTGGGGCGGAGGTGCTACATTAAATGTTACAATAACCAATAACGGTTCAGCAGCAGTTAATGGCTGGACAGCTAATTTAAACTTTTCTGGAGATGCAAAAGTAACAAGCTCCTGGAATGGCAATTTGAATCAAAGTGGTTCTTCTGTAAGCGTGAGCAATGTTGATTGGAACAGAACAATACAACCAGGTGATTCAGTAACTTTTGGACTTAATATTTCATACAGTGGTTCATACTCAAGACCATCTGCTTCAGTAAAATAAGTAATTTATTTTAGATAAGAAAAGGCAGTTACTTTTAAAAGTAAGCTGCTTTTTCTTATTTTTATTTAAAATCTTTTTTAAAAATATATTCAACTTTAGTGCCTGTTATATCCTAATTTTACAAATTGATTTATATATCACAATATGGTACAATTGACAAAAAAATTAGGAGGTTGCTTAGATGAAAATAGTTCGTGTAACAATATTATTATCTTTATGCATTTTTTTATCTGGCTGTGGCACAACAACACCTGAAAAAGTTGAAATACCAAATGCCGGCCAGGAATCAACAGAAACAACCCCAGAACACCAGACAAAGGTTTTTGATATTGGTGAGACGATAAAATCAAATGATATCTATTTTACCGTTAATGGTGTAAGAGAAGTGCCTGGAGGTCAATTTATGAGTCCAGATGATGGTAACATCTGGTATGCAGTAGATGTTACAATAGAGAATAAAGGCAAAGAATCCTTTAATTCTAGTTCTCTGTTAATGTTTAGCCTTATAGATAGTGAGGCATACAGCTATAATGTTACATTTGGGCCTGATTTAAATGGAAGTGTTGATGGAGAAATAGCCCCAGGTAGAAAACTAAGAGGAGAAGTAGCTTTTGAAATACCTAAGGGGTCAACAGGTTTAGAGCTGGAAATAAAACCTTTTATATGGGGCAATGGGCTAATTATAGTTAAATTGGACAGGTAAATATTTAAGTAGAATCTAAATATTTAATAAGGTCACAACAGCCAAAACTGTGTGACCTTTCATATTTTAATGCAACAACTTTATTCTTCTTCCTCTTTGGAATATCTAGTAAATTTGGCGTATCTAGACATAAAAGTGAGTCATCTTCCGCTTTCCATTCATATCCAGAAATTACATCTAACTTTTTGTCACCTGATTCTAATGTACATCCCCATCCAGTAATTAGTAATACACAAGCAAAAATAATACTTATAACTTTTTTTCTCATTGTTTACCCCCCATTGTTTTATTTTTTTAAGTTCTGTATCAAGCACTGTAAAAATTTCATATTGCTTGATTATTTTAAAAATTTGTAAGTTTTCTATCTATTCTATACTTACTGTATAGTACTTTCTAAATAAATTCAACCTTTATTTTGCTTATAATGAAAAAATTGATACATTTGTTCGTGTGTCAAGAAGTCTCCCCCCTTCTTTGTGGTAAGATGAATTAATATAAATTTACTTTTCTTTTGCCATAAGCAGTGCTATAGCTTCTGCTCTAGTAATTTGTGCATTTGGTCGAAATGTTCCATCTGGATAACCTTTTGCCCACCCCTCATTATAAGCTTTTATTATAAGGTCTTTTGCCCAGTGATCCTTTATATCTTTAAATGGCAAATCATCCTGTGAATTTAAATAATCTATTATATCCTGAAAAGGAAACAATTCTCCTGGGCAAAAAGGTCTTTGCTTTTTATCAATTTCATAGTGACCAATTATGGTTTTTCGAGACGGCTCAATCTTATGGCCATACTTCTCATCCACATAATCAATTATATATTTGTGTAGCCATTTAGTTGCTTCTAACTGAGCCTCTGTCAGCTTCCCCTTTGTTTCCGCCCAAATTCCTTCGTGTTCAATACTTATAGAATACCAGTTTGGGCTTATATCCTTTCCTTTTTTAAGTACCAACTCTGCTGTAGCGTTTTCTATTCCATTTGTTAATCCGTTAGCCCAGGCACTATCTTCAATTTTCACAAATTGGTATATCTCCCCTTTTTTACTTACACCAAAGTGTGCACTGGTAATCTTATTACTAGGGGAGGTAAACCAGCTTATCATGCTAGACATAGAGCCCTCTGAAATATGGTTTACAATCATCTGTGGAATGTGGCCTTGTCTATCTGATTTGTTGGTGTTGGAGTTTCCCACAAAACTAATTTTAAACATGGTTTCTTCCTCCAAACTCCGTACTTGATTTTTCAATCTTTAAAACGGCTTTATTGTTATTTTTCCCTCTCTTTAATAATATGCTTTATGTCTCCTAAAAGTTCTAGACCTAACTTGCTACAAAGGATAATTTAGTTTCACCTATGTTATTTAATCTATTAGTGTCTTATTAATAATATTTATACTTGATTTTCATTATTAATTTGATATAATTGTATAAAACGATACCCAAAAATAGGAGATTACAAATATGAAAAAAGATATCATTTTGCCTTTTGATTATATAATTGTTCCTGGAAGTGAAGCTATAAAAACTTGTATGGAAATAAGAAAAGATACTTCACGAGGAGTTACTCCTATAATTCTTGGTGATGCTGCTGAAATAGAATACTTAGAAGATTCCCTTGAATATAATAATCATTTAACTCCCCAATCAATTATTAAACAATCGGAAAATGTTAATATTAAAGATTTTCTTAACAACCGATATGCAGAGTTCGCTACAGATGATGAATCATTGGAAGAATGGCCGTCTGAAGACGTTGAATCACATAATGGTTTAGTTTCAATTATTGATTTTATGACAGGTAATCCATTAGACGAAGTATACATAGCATTAATACCAACTTTAGATTCCTACAAAGTCCCTGCTTACTTAAAATATGGTGACTGGAATGACTGCCCTTCACCTGAAGAACACATAGCAATTTTTAAGTATTGGTACGAAAAATATGGTGCAAGAATTATTGCTGTAACTCATGATATAATTGAATGTACAGTTGATAATCCACCCAAAACCAAAGAAGAGGCAATTAAACTTGCTAAAGAACAGTTTAAATATTGTATTGATATTGTTGCGCAAGGTACGGAAACCATATCTGGTTTAGCTGCATCTTTACTAAATAGTAAATACTGGTATTTTTGGTGGGATTAGTGCTGTGAATCTAGCTTTTAATACAATAAACTTTTTATTAAATCATGGTTGCAGCAATGCTTTCTGAAATGATAGAACTTACCTCTGAGGAATTGCAAAATCTAGTTGGGATAGACTCGGAAGACTATGTTGAATTTGCGGCATATCAAGCAAGCTGGGGTACTTCAGCAGACGAGATAATTATTATACAAGCTGTAGACAGTTCAAAGGCTTACGATATTGAGGCAAAATTAAAAGAGCGTGTAGAACATAAACGTAAGTCTGGCGAGTCATATCTTACAGAAAATCTACCTATTATTGACGCTGCTATAGTACGTCGTGATGGCAATACAGTTTCTATGCTAATAACTGAAAATATAGATGCTGCTAATTCTGTATATGAAAAATTTTAGTAAGTAGAATTGAAGTTTAAAACCACATTCCAATTAAAGTGGATATGAATGGTGGAGGCGAGGGGAGTCGAACCCCTGTCCGAAACCATATTCACAAGAGCTTCTCCGGGTGCAGCTCCTACTTTTTCATTCCCTCACTGCATCGCCTAAGAGCTAGCTATACAGTTTGGTATCCTTTAAAATCCGCCGCAAGCCAAGGATACACTTGCGGTAGTTCTAGCATTTAACCTTCCCATGCAAAAGGCCTGACTTAATGACGCCAGCTATCCAAGGCGCAGGAACCTTGGACTGACGGGCTGCCTTATCTTAGGCAGCAGCTAATTCGTAACTATCGTTATTAGCGTTTAATTTAAGTTCTCGTTTTTTAAAGAGGCCAACGAGAATCCTCTACCCGCTACTCTAGCTTCAACAATCCCGTCGAAACCATTACGCCCCCATATTTAATTATTTGAAATTTTCCTTTAATCTTTTTTCAATTTGTCTTTGGGCATCCCTTTTTGCAATGTCTTCCCTCTTGTCATGCAGCTTTTTACCTCTGCCAATGCCTAAAGTGACTTTCACTTTGCCTCTTTTAAAATATACTTCAACAGGTACTAATGTCATTCCTTTTTGTTGAACATAACCTATAAGCCTGTTTATTTCATGTTTATGCAAAAGAAGCTTTCTGTCTCTAAGGGGATCTTTATTAAATATATTTCCCTGCTCATAGGGACTAATATGCATTCCTTGTATAAATACTTCACCATTTTTTATGATAGCATAACTGTCTTTAAGATTAACTTTTCCAGCCCTTATAGACTTTACTTCTGTGCCTGCTAAAACAATGCCTGCTTCTAAAGTATCTTCTATAAAGTAATTTCTTCTTGCATTTTTGTTTTGTGCAACAATCTTCTTTGCTTCTTTTGACATTATACTAACCGCCTATTACATTGATATTAACTAATCCCCTCTTATACATTGCAGAACAAAACCGATAAAAATAACCCTTCCTGTCTGAAAGGGTGTTTTCGTCTGCTTACAATTATTAATTATACCACTTTAAACTTTTATGTCAAGGCTTTTTAAAAAAAGCAAGCATCTTGGCTTCAATTGCCAAGATGCTTGTTTTTTTATCCTCTTTGGATTATTATTCTACTCAAGTGTTCCACTAGCATCAATTACCATTGAAGTAGTTTCAAAAGAAAGGATGTGTTCTTCATCAACATAAACATCATATTCTTCATTTAAAATAAGCTCAGAAGATGTAAATAACATATTTTTGTATTGTTTAGGAGCTGTAAAGTTTAAAATTTCTCCTGTGCTTGATGTAATACTAATGGTTGAATCAGCACCAGCTTCCCCTAGCAATACTGTACATTGGCTAGATAATTCAGGGTTTGGAGCAGTATTGGTTTCTCCAACTGCAATAAGTGTTCCACCTGAAATTACAAAGTTACTTGGATCACACTGTATTCCACCCTTTAACTCTTCTCCGCCAAAATTATCTGTACCAATTGCCACTATGTAGCCACCGTTAATAATAACTTCTGCCTCTTCTTTTGCATATATAGCACTGGATTCTTCAGATACTAATTTGATATTCCCGCCATTTATGTTGATACTGCTTTTTCCATCTATGGTTTCTGCAGCAGATGCTGCTTCTATCTCACCGCCATTTATTACAACATCATTACCTTTTATTCCATCATTGGCAGCTGAAATTATAAAGTTACCATTTTCAATTAAAAGATTTTCTCCTACATCAAATGCATCTGAACCAGAGTTAATATTAAAATCCCCATCCTCAATTGATATATCAAGATCTGCTGTTATAGCATCTTTACCTGCTTCTATTACAAATGTACCTCCACTTATGGTTATTGAACCATCACAGTCTATACCGTCATCTTCCCCTGATGTGGATTTTAAATTAAAATTACCTTTCTCAATTATTATATCTCCTGAAACGCTAAATACATCCCCAAAAGAAGTTATATCTATTTCTCCAGCTTCTAAAGTTAATGAACCTCCAATATCAAAACCTTCTTCCCCTGCTTCAATCTTTATTTTTCCGCTTCTTTCTACTTCAACATCTGTGGCTTCTTTTTTTATTATTACATCTCCATTAGCATTAATTCCATCGCGTTTTGATACAATATCTATATCTCCATCTAATATTGTTATATCTAATTCAGTTGTTAAGCCATGCTTTCCTGCATCTACCCTTAAAACACTTCCGTCTATTTCTATTCCTCCATCAGCATCAAAAATGTCATTTTCAGTGGATGTTATATAAAATGCACCTTTATAAAGTATCATTTTCCCTGAAACGTCAAAAGCATCTCCTACAGAAGTTATTTCCACTACACTTATTCTATCTGCACTATCTTTAAGTTCTACATCTCCATCTATATCAAAGCCTTCTTCATTTGCTTCAATATATATTCTGGAATCAAGTATTAATACATTTCCTCCTGTATTAAATCCATCCCGTTCAGTATTTAAAATAAATTCTTGTACATCATATATTTTTATATCTTCATTTGATGTAACACCGTGTTTTTTAGCTTTTATATTTAAACGACTTTTAAGTACATAAATTTCCCCCTTGCTGTCAATTCCATCTGATGCAGCATCAATTTCTATATTTGAATTTGTTATTGATACATCCCCTTTTGCGTGTATTCCATCTGTTTCATTTGATATAACTTTTACAGTACTTTCATTAATAGCTAATTCAGAATAACTTATAATACCTTGATCATAATTACCTGTTACATTTAAAGTACCACCATATATTGATAATGGAGCATAACTTACTAATGCACCTTCAACTTTTGTATCTTCAGTATCATAAATGCTAACACTTCCATCTGCTAAACTGCTTGCTTTACCACTTAGTACAATATCTGCTTTGCTTGCATTAGCAATGTATATTGCAGGTCCATTTGAATTAGTTATATTCACATTAACTAACTGCAATTCCACACTTTTTGTAGTATCTACCATTATCATTCCATCTTCTAAAGTTCCCTTTATCCTGTATTTCCCACCTTCTGTAATGGTAACAATTGAACCGTCTACACTTATGCCATCTCCTGAATATGTTATGGTATCCCCTAAATTTATTTCTCCATCCGCTGGTAATATCATTTCAACTGGAAATTCATTTATTTCATGAAGTATGTATCTACTTAAAAGAGTATAGTCTAGTGAATTTACAACACCATCTCCATTTAAATCTGCAGCAGTAATATCTCTAAGCGTACTTACTTGTAAAATATGACGGCTTATAACTGCCGCATCTATTGAATTTATTTCGCCATCTCCATTTAAGTCCCCATATTTGATAGGGCGTTCTATTAGCCCAAAAGCAACACTAGAAGCACTAAAAATAAAAACCACCAATAACAGAATTAAAAAAAATTTCTTGTACATACGTCCCCCTCCTATTTATTTACTCCCATATTATTTAATAATACAAAAACAACTTAAAAAACCCTCCATCTAACACCTCCTTGTACAATTAATATTGTATAAATCAGTGAGCTAAATTCACCGTTTAACCTATTATACATTATACTTAACATAATAATTTTAAGTTTCAGACTTCTTATTTTTAAAAAATACTCCCATATTTAATATTCTATAACATAATAACTTTTAAGTGTAGTATATTTTATATACTTTTTTATTTTATTTATAAAAATTACTTATTTTATGCCAAGTTACATATTATCGGCAATTTACATAATTTCAAAATTACTAAAAAAACAGCCTCTCAATTATTAAGAGACTGTTTTTTATTTATATTTAATAATTTAAGGAGAAAAGAAATGCTCTTCATTACCATCCACCGAAGCCACCGCCCCAGTCACCGCCGCCACCCCAGTCGCCACCTGGGAAGCCGCCCCAATCGCCGCCGCCACCCCAGTCGCCACCTGGGAAGCCGCCCCAATCGCCACCGCCACCCCAGTCGCCACCTGGGAAGCCGCCCCAGTCACCGCCTGGGAAACCACCCCAGCCGCCGAATGGATTAAACTCAACGCCTCCATCAACTGTTACAATTGAACTTGTAGTAAATGTTCTTTGTGGGCTTCCATTTACATACATGGTATATGTAGTGTTTAATCTAAGGTCTGGAGAAGTAAATATCAATGTACTAAATGTTCTTGGCACTGTAAAATTAGCTACCTCAACATTATTATTACTTCTAATAGTTATAGTAGAATTTGCTGATGCTCCGCCAAGTACCAATACTGGTTGAGTAGTTGCCTCTCTCGTTACTTGACCTACATTTCCTCCCATACCGATAACTGTTCCACCTGTAATAGAAAATGTAGCACCATCAGTATCTATACTTCCTTCTGGACTGCCAGATGCAAGAATAAACATATATCCGCCGTTTATATGGATTGTTCCATTTGAATCCATTCCGTCTCCTCTTTGTATATTTATATAAATATTTCCGCCATTAATGGTTATATCTCTTTGAGCATTTATTCCATCATTACTAGCTTCTATTGTAATCTCCCCACCATTTATGATAACTGCCTCATCACCACTTTCAATTCCTTCATAAGCTTCTTTTATATTAAAAATACCATCGTGAATAACTAAATTTGAACTAGAATGTAATCCATCATCTTTTGCAAAAATATTAAATTCTCCACCAAATATTTCTAAGTTTCTGTCAGCTTCAATTCCATCACTATTAACACGGATATTAAAAAGTCCGTTTTCAATTGTAATATCATAATTTGCTGTTATACCGTCTTTACCAGATCTTAAATCAAAAACCCCGCCTGTTATTACTATGGATTCATTTGAATCTATTGCATCTTCATTAATTGAAAATACATTAATTGTACCTCCATTTATTGTTATATTGCCTGTAATATTAATACCATCTTCAGGACATTCTAGAGTTATCTCACCATCATCTATTCTTAAATTTCCTTTGATATCAAATCCCTCTTCAGCTGATTTTATATTTATAACTCCGCCATTCATCTTCATATTTGCTTCAGTATTAAATCCATCTCTTTGTGCATTTATTGTTATATTACCAGCAGCTACTGTTATATCTGCTTCTGATGCTACCCCATGTTTGCTTACCGATAAATTAATTGTACCACCCTTAATATGAATATTGCCTTTACTGTCTATACCATCAGAATCTGCATTAATATCCAATCTTCCTCCTGCAATTTCCATATAGCCTTTTGCATGTATTCCATCTGTTATAGCAGATTGTACATTAATATTTCCACCTTTAATATATAAATCTGAATAGCTTATAATACCATGCTCATAATTTCCTCTAACATTCAAAATTCCATTGCCATCAATCTCTAGCCTTGCATTACTAGAAATAACTCCTTTAACTTTTGTCTCTTTGCTATCGTATATACTACTGCTTCCATCACTTAAACTATTTGTTGTACCGCTTTCCAATATAATATTTGCTTTATTTGCATTTTCAATGTAAATAGCAGGACCATTTGAATTTGCAATACTTACCCCATTTAGACGAAGAGTAACTTCTTGTGAAGTATCTACATGCACCATTCCATTTGTCAATGTACCAGCAATTGTATACTCTCCACCTGCAGAAATTTTAACAATTGAACCATTTACTGATGTTCCTGTTCCTGTATATGTTATGTTAGATCCTAAATTAATTTGTCCTTGACCTGAAGTTGGAGGTGTTGTAGGATTAACAATAGTTCCAACAGGAAATCCATCTATCATTTCAAGAAGATATCTTGTTAATAATGTATAATCTATTGTATTTACCTTACCGTCACCATTTAAGTCCGCTAAAATAATATTCTCAAGAACTCTCTCTTCTATAATATGTCTATTCATTAATGTCACATCAAAAGAATTAATTAAGCCATCACCATTTAAATCTCCATATAAGGCTGAATTAGCATAAGTTAGATTAAACATGCCTATAATTACTACCAAAAACAAAATTAATACAGAATATTTTTTTAACATACACTTCCCCCCAGAATTTTTTATACTTTTAAATCTTTATAACCTATTCATAATTTTTTTACTGCCTTACATCAAATATTCTATAGCAACTCTAATTTTGAGTGTATCAATTTGAAAAAACTTTTAAAAAAACTCCGTTGTTTTAAAAACAACGGAGTTTTTTATTGGTAGGTAATTATAATTCATCAATAAGTTTATATAAAATCACTGCAGCTTGTGCTCTGTTTGCATTTGCTAAAGGAGCAAATTCACCTGTTTCCATACCTCTTATAATTCCTGCTTGCTGCATTGTTTTTACAGCTTCTTTTGCGTATCCAGCAATTTCAGAATCATCTTTAAAGTCTACTGCTGCTTCTTTAAGATCTAGAGTAATTCCCACAGTTTTTAAAGTGTTAAATGTCATTACTGCCATGTCCTGTCGGCTAATTTGGTCATTTACTCCAAAGGATCCGTCGGTTCTTCCTTTTACGATACCTAACTCATAAGCAGTTATTATAGCTTTTTCATACCAAGCACCTGATTCAACATCGCTAAATGGATTGTTCTGTCCTTCAGATTCTAAATTAAATGTATTAACAAGCATTTGTGCAAATTCTGCTCTGGTTACATTTTTCAGTGGTGCAAATGAATCCTCAGACACACCTTTTATAATTTTACGTGCTGCAAGTGCTATAATAGCATCTTTAGCCCATGAAGTATCATCTAAATCTTTTAAAGTTACATTCACAGGAACTGCTGTATACTTGCCAAATTGTACTGCTTTAAATTGAACTATACCATCATTATAATGTCCATTTTTAACAACTTTAAAGTCACCATTGTCAGCAATGTAACATACTACAATCTGCTCTGGATTTAAGCTTGCATCTAATGTGTAATTAAAGGATACATTTACTTTTTGATTTTTATCAAATTGGTTAAGTTTTTCCTCTCCAACTGATAAATCAAATATATATACATCATTATCTTCTTTACTTACACTCAATACAACCTCAACATTATCTTCTGAATCTTTAAACAAAGATACTGGAAGTTCAACAACAGCTATACCTGTGTCTGCTTCAATTACTTTAATACCTGCTTCTAATGCTTCTTTCATTTGTTCAGCATTAAATTTAACAGATACATCACTCTCTTTTTCTCCATCTTTAACTTTAACTTTTGCTTTTCCATCTTTAGCAGTGTTTAATACAGTTTCAAATATTTCATCAGTTACAGAAGCTACAGCCTTTCCTTCATCATCAACAATTAGCTCAACAACAGCTTCTTCTGTACTTCCTGGAATTTCATCCTCTTCATCTTCTTCTGTCTTACCCTCATCAACTTTGCCTGCACTTCCAGAACCTCCTGAAGGTTTGCTTCCTCCTGGTGTTTTGCCTCCTTCTGATGAGTCGATTTTATCAACAAGAACTAAGTTACCAAAAACTGATGGATCCATGTAGCCTGTACCTGTTATATCGTTCCATGCCACACAACTTTGACGGGAACCATTTTTTGCATCATTAACCTGAATATCAAAACCAATAGTTGTATTTTTAGCTGGAGTTATTTCAGTAAATGGAATTTTAACTTCAACTATATAGTTTGTTCCTGAAACACTTGTTGCCGATTCAAATCCTTCTTCTGCACTTTGAGGATTAAAGGAAGTCTCATTTTCAAAATTAATTCTGTACTGTCCATGGTTAGTTCCCTCATAAAATGTGCTCTTAGAATTTGTTTGATCAACGAAAATCTCAACAGAGTCCTGTTCCCATGGATCACTGTGGCTCTTGTCAAGTACATCGTCTTGAACTTCAATTAAAACGTAAAGATTTTCATCATCCCAAAGCATTCTTCCAACCCCAGTAGCACCTTGCCATGCTGTTTGATACTGGTCTGTATTTATTTTAGGTGCTTTTTTCCATACATCATCTATTTCACCGTCAATAACAGGTGTTCCATATACTGCTTTTGCTTCTTTAGCTTCTCTTACTTCACGTGGATTTTCTTCAATAAATTTCTCTGGGTCCATAATTGCATAATAAGCTAGTTTAGCCTGCAAACCTGCGTCAAATAATACCGGGCTTCCCTCACTTCTCCAGCTTGATGCATCATCTAATCCCCAAATGGTTACTCTTGCAATATGGTCAGAATATTCTTTATAAAGTTTAAATAACTCTGCATATAAATAAGCTTGAGCAATAGCTTCCTTTTCTGTAAGTACAGAGTTAGAGCCAGAAGTAATATCAAGCTCAGTAATACTTATCTCAACACCTAGTTCTGAAAATCTTTCTAAAGATAAACGAACATTTTCTACATTTGTATTGGCATTATAGTGAGACTGCATTCCAATACCGTCAATTAAAAGTCTACCATCATTTTCTGCTGCATATCTGTCATTAATGTCTTTTACCATGCTGTACATTACTGATGCTTTTTGCTGGTTATCATCATTATAATCATTATAGTATAATTTCACATCTGTCCATCCATTTTTATCTAATACTTCTCTTGCAGTTCTAAAAGCTATCTCTATATAATCTGGTCCAATTGCTTTATACCAAGAAGATTCACGCAGTGCCCATTGCCAATTATCAGGAGTTGCTGTATCAGTTAAGCCATCTTTAATTGCTTCATTCACTACGTCCCAGCCGATTACTTGGTCTCCAAAATTTTCTACAACTGTTGTAATATGAGTTGTTAGATTTTCAAGAGCTTCCTCACGGCTTAGTGGATTACCTTCTTCATCTGTACTTAGCCATGTAGGCATTTGCTGATGCCATACCAAAACATGACCAAACATATCAAATCCAGCTTCCTTAACTCCTGCTACAAGCTGATTTTGTGCAGTAAAGTCAAATTCTCTTTCAGCATTATAAGCATAATCTGGCTTCATTGCGTTTTCTGCTGTAAGAACGTTAAAGTGGTGCTTTAGAAGTTCAAGTCTTTGACCTTGTAAATCTACTGATGATACTATGTTACCAACTAAAAAGTAATCTTTATAAGCATCTTTAATTGGTGTTAAATCAGTTTGAATTGGTTTTCCAGCACCTACAGGACCAACATAAGAAATCACAAAATCATCCATATAAAATGTTACATCGCTATCAGGTGCTACTACTGTTTCTACATAAGCATTCAACACAGTTGGATCAACTGTCAATGTAAAATCACCTGACAACTCTACCCATCCTTCATCTGTTACAGTTACGTCTTCAGACACATTAGTATATGTATCACTACCACTTTGTACACTGATACGCAGTGCAGTTGGCACTTCACCTTCTGCCATTTTAACCCATGCAGATAAGTGATATTTATGTCCTCTATGCATTTTGCCCATAACATCTAAAATTGGACCGTTGTATTGGCTAGACACAGTTGCACTTAAACTTTGGGACCCATTTTCTGTATGGTTATCTTCTGTTATTAGTTCTATACTTCCATTAGAACTGTCTCTAATTACCCAGTTACCAATACCATCTTCAAAATTAGCATTAATACCCGTTTGGTCTTTGCCTATGCTTACATTATCCATATAAAAACCAACTTCTGGGTGGTTTGACTCAACATATAATGTCATTTCATCCATATCTTCTTCAAAAATGTATGAACCACTTATTTGAATCCACTGAGTATCTGTTACTTCAATAGTAGCTATGTTCTTCCAATCCTTGGAATCAGCACCTGCAGCCAATTCTTCCATTGTTATAGCAAGAGTTAATGGCTCTTCTAACTCTTCAGGAATTTCTACAACCTTTAAATAAGCACAAACAGTATATTCGGTATCTTTTTCCAGTAAATTAAGTAAATTGATACTTGGACCTTCCCAAGTTTGAGTTCTTCCAGTTGTTTTTAAGCTATAGCTTCCAGCATATGCTTCTTCATCAACTACTTCTAATTTTACGCCACCTCTTGCTCTCCAACTTTGAGTTGTTCCACTTTCAAAATTATAAAATAAATCTTCATCTAATTCTTCAGGTTCAGATGCTGAAGTACTTGTAATCAATACATCATCCATATAGATATTTGGAATAACTTCTCCCTCATCTGTTCCTTCACCTGGTTCTATCCAAATTAAAAACTCTGTAGTTTCACTTGGTACCTGGTAGTCTTTTAACTCAAAAATTGTCCAGTCTTCAGAAGTAACTTCTCTATTGCCTATCAACCAAATATAATCTTCCTCTCCTCCTGAAACTACTTTAGCGGTGATGTGATATTCACCTGTTCCCTCTTCTAGTCTTAATTTTAATGATATATTGTATTTTTTCCCTGATTCCATAAGATTTGTTATATCCATAAATGGCTGACTTTCTTTTGATTCTCTGTTTTCAAGTACTAATGACTTATTGTCACCCCAGTCATAAATACTTAAATCTCCTCCATCTCCCCATGGCTTTACTATCCAGCTTCCCATATCTTCATCTTCAAAGTCCTGGGATAAAACTTCTGTAATTTCATAAATTTCTATAATTTCCACATCATCAATATAGATGTTAGGAATAACATCTCCCTCATCTGTTCCTTCACCTGGTTCTATCCAAAGCAAAAACTCTGTAGTTTCACTTGGTACCTGGTAATCTTTTAACTCAAAAATTGTCCAGTCTTCAGAAGTAACTTCTCTATTGCCTACTAACCAAGGATAATCTTCTGCTCCTCCTGAGGCTACCTTACCAGTAATATGGTATTCACCTGTTCCTTCTTCCAGTCTTAACTTTAATGATATATTGTATTTTTTCCCTGATTCCATAAGACTTGTTATATCCAGAAATGGCTGACTTTCTTTTGATTCTCTGTTTTCAAGCACTAATGACTTATTATCACCCCAGTCATAAATGCCTATATCTCCTCCATCTCCCCATGGCTTTGCTATCCAGCTTCCTGCATCTTCATCTTCAAAGTCTTGAAATAAAATTGTTTCCCCTAAAGGCAAAACCTCTTCCCCATATACAGTTAGAAAACTTGCTGGCAATAACGAACTGATTAAAAGTACCATCATTACTAAAAAGCTACTCTTTTTTTTCATTTTAAATAGACCTCCCAATTTTAAACTCAATTTGGCATTTTTTTAAAATCTAGTAAGTTTAAATAAGTTTATAAAGTACCCTCTTTTTTCTAAATCATTTGCCCTCCCTTCTAAACCTATAATTAAAAACATATACACTACGCCCCTTGAAATTTATTTTATCTCTCTCTAATTATATTAACATTGTATTTTTGAAAATTAAACCTATGCAGACAAGAAAATAGTTTTTATTTAAAATTAAAAAAACTCATATCACATGTATATTTTAGCATACACTCTGAATTATGTAAATAAATTGTTGTTTGGTAAACGTAATTTTATTGTTCTACTATTGTTTTACTTTTAATTGCAGTTTTTTGTTGTTTTTTTCTTATTATCATAATAATATTATCATTTTTTTATTATATATAAACAATTTCTTGTTATATTTAAAAAAAAGTATCCACAAAAATAATTTTTCATCGCATAATTAATATATAAAGGGGGTATTTTTGTTTTGCACATGTACAACAACTCGTCTTTTAAAATGTAAAAAATTACTTTCTGGAAATAAAAATTGCGCATGATATTTTTAATAAAAAAGTAAAAGTATTGAAGTAAATTTAAAATCAATCACTGCGAAGTATTAAAAATCGCAGTATTGTGATAAATAATTTCATAAAAAAGATAGGAGGAGTATCAAATGAAACAAAAAATAACTGTGCTTTTGGCACTTATATTGTGCTTTTCAGTTTTAATTGTGCCAAATGTACAAGCACGTACTTTGACATCTAATGAAACCGGTAATCATGGCGGCTATGACTATGAATACTGGAAAGACTCAGGAAACGGTACTATGGTTCTAAAAGACGGTGGTACATTCAGTTGTCAGTGGAGTAATATAAACAATATATTATTCCGTAAAGGCCGCAAATATGATGAAACTAAGACACACCAGCAGCTTGGAAACATTGTAGTAGAATACGGTGCTGACTTTCGTCCAAATGGAAACTCATATTTATGTGTTTATGGATGGACAGTTGACCCACTTGTAGAGTACTACATTATTG
>FZPS01000191.1_pt126 | contig 36574 bp, 24 predicted proteins | sample 1817821 | NCBI WGS metagenome assembly FZPS01 (sample SAMEA104158645, study PRJEB21678) | metagenome | place: Germany | collected 2015-04-21 | reverse complement strand
TTTATTTAACTATGTTGAAGAGTTGCAAGGATTATCATGAGCCGTATACGAGACCCGTACGTACGGTTCTGTGAGAGGAATGATGCTGGACTAATTACCCAGCATCACCCTACTCGATGCTTTGTGGGTTAATTTTCAGGATTGTTCAGCCATGTCTTCCTTATTGGGTTCTCGTGATGATGTGGTCATGATGTGGTCATAGGTATGAGCATATCTCCACCTTATCATAGGCTGAACCCTATAGGTAAGACATGGTATTACAAAGTGTTATGAGGATCTTTGGAATCCTGATTCAAAAAATTACATCTACAAATTGATGAACAATTCATGAAACAGGGGCTATGTGCTTTTAATATAGCTCTTTATAAGCTTACTTCAGTTTGCCCATCAAGGAGTAGTGTCGAAGCTTATTTATTCGGCTCGATTCATGCAAAGTGTTCAGCGAGATCCTCATCCGCCTCAATCTCTACAAAGCGTCTTTCGCCCTCGAAGCCAAACTTTAGCTTCAGGTTCTGATAGGGCAAAAAGTCTTGGGCAATCTCCGGCCACTCGATGAGCGTGATGCCGGTTTCGATCATGTCCAAAAGCCCCAAGTCAAGGAGTTCATCCTCGCTCTTAAGGCGATAGAGATCAAGGTGATACAAGGGAAATCTGCCGCAATGATATTCTTTGAAAATCACAAAGCTGGGGCTGTCTATCTCCTCAGAGATGCCTAAGAAGGCGCCCAATGCCTTGGCAAAGAAGGTCTTGCCGCTGCCCAGTTCTCCAAAAAGAGAGACCACGGAGCCGCGCTGCAAAAGCGGGCCGATGTAATATGCAAGATCAATAGTTTCTTTCTTAGTGTCTAAATATATTCTTTTATTCATGATTATTTCTCCTATATGTGGATTCTTTGAGACAAAAGAAGTCCCAAAAGCTGCAAAACTTCTTGTGTTCTGTTTCGGCTGCTTCTGGGACTTGTTAGCTTTTTCAGTTCTAAAGATATATATAGTTTGTTTTACGAGTTTGGCAAGCGGGAAATGTCATGTTTCAAAAGATTTATAAACTTCTTTTTGGATAAAGCACGATATTCGCGCGATGCGGCGCCTCCCCTTCCTTCAAAACTCGGTTGAGGCGATCAAAGAGTTTGCTGCGATTTTGTCTGGTTTTAGGCGGAACTTCCACGTCGAAAAGTGCGCTGGCAATTTCCTGATCTTCAGCGTCCCAAACCTTTGCTAAAAGCCGTACGCTCAGCTCTTTCTTGCTCTTGTTTTCAATCGTATAGCTGATCTGAATGTGCTGCGTGCCCCACTCATCAAAGTTTAAGTCCGTGATTTCTATCTGATCCGCGATGTTGCTATGTTCTCTTCTTTGCAGCCAAAAGCCGAACGCCATCGCGAGCACAACTATCAGTAAAACGCTGCCTTTAAGCTTGAATTTCTGTGGCCATTCCATGCGGTCAAACTTTCTCATGATGCACCTTTAATAAAAGAATTGCCATGCTGCAAATCCGCGATGGCTGAGCTCTTCGCTTTTCTTCATCTCATGCCCGATGAGGAACCTATGGTGCGCCATAACGGGGATGTAGAAGCTGTTTTGGAGAGTGAATTCATCGGTGATAACGCCGTCGAACCAGTGTGCCTCGCCGGTTTGTATCTCGCCGGCAAAGATGTCGTGATAGTTATCTTTCCAGGAGCTGCCTTCACTGCCGCTGCGGGAGAGTGAAAGCTTGCAAGTCCAATCCACGTAATTCTTTATGGGAACATTGGCTTGCAGGGTGAGATCAACTATGTTTGAGCCTTTGGGATAGCCTAAAGCTTTGCCGTCGTGGGAATACATGGTGTGATTCATGTAGTGGGCGTATGTATATGGGCGCACGGCGGTGATTTCCATGGCGAGATCAGCATAGGGAAGAGGCAGTTCCAGCCCGCCTTGCAGAGCATATTTGTTGCCCCACCACGAGCTGAAGATCTTGCCGTAGCTAAATTCATCGACAGCGACTTGGAAATAGAGTAGCATATCCTTTGGCAAACGCTGGTTTAAGCCGCCGTAGAGCATCATGTTATCCCTGTCGTAAAGATTGTGCTCGGTGGCGCGCCAGAAGGCATTGGGCAATAGGTAGTTGACGTCTACGCCTCTATCACCATAGATCACGCTTTCGCCTAAGAAAAGCTCGGTGTTTTTCCCTGCTTGCCAATTCAGTTGATGCAGAGAGATGAACTTATCAGGATAGGCTTTGCTGTCATAATAGTGTGATCCCGTGAGGGTTTTGACGCTATCTGCCATGAGCGAGCCGTGCATTAGCGCAAAGCTGAAATCACCCAGTTTGAACTCGCCGAGGAGGTAGCCGTAATCGTTTGTAATGTTGCTGAGGATCACGCTTCCGCTCAATGAATTGCCCACTTGGAAGGTGTTGCGGCCGATCGCGAGCTTCATTTTCTTGTCAACGTAGGCAAATTCGCCTCTCATGTTGTCCGTGGTGATGGTTTTGTCGTCGGTTTTATGCCAGCTATTTACCAGCATATTCGTGCCGGAAAGCTCTGGGTCACCGTAGAAGCGGCCGTTATACCAATCCGTGTGTAAGTGCAGCTTCTTCAGTGCGATAGCGTTTACTTCCCAGCCTTTGTAGAGGAAGCCGTAACTGTCGTCCTCATGGAGGTTTGATTCGTATCCGGCATAGATGTTGAAATCAGCGGTCAGATCGGGATGGCGATATGAAAACAGCGCGCGACGGGGCGAGCCGATGTCAAAGGCTTCTACAAAGCTCTCGCCGAACTCTCTGAAAGAGGGGAAGCGATGGACGAAGCCATCTTCGGCGGGAACGTATTCGAAGCTCTGATTTAGCGCTGATTTGTGTAAGAGACTTTCGGCAAAGCGGTTCTTCACTCTGTTATCGAAGATAGAGTCAAAGCCTGATGCAGAGAGACTCTGAGCAATGATCAGCAGGGTCAGGATCACCGCGAAATAGCGCAAATTCAGCTTAAACTTAATCGTCATATCCACCTAAATAGTGCAGGCGTTTGATGGCTTGCTCCACTTCATATCGGCTGATCTTGAGCTCGCGGGCTATCTCTTTATTTGTCCATCCGTCAGAGAGCAGCTTGCTTACCATCTTTGTGATGGTCGCAGAGTCCATTTTTGTAGCTCTCTTCTTAACGCCGTGCTTTACGTTTCTCTTTGCGGCTCTTAGGCGTAACAGCAGAACAATGATGAAGATAAGCAGTATTGCCACGACGATGATGGCGGCAACTACAACGATATTCAGCTTTTGCCACAGCGAATCACGGTCGTCAATCATCTCGGTGATATCGCTTCTTTTGAGTATCCTTTGCAGTTCGTTCTCTATATATTCATCATCATCTTCGGGGAGTTTATAGTCAATCGCCGGATCGGGCTTGAGGTCTATTATCTCTTCTTCTACCACTTCCATCATGGGCTCATTGGAGGTATCTATATGCTTGGGATCAACGCTACTTAGCAGCTCTTGTGCACGTGAGTAAAACTGGCTGGATGAGGGTATCATCTTCAGTTTCTCGGATGCGCGATCGCTTCCTCTTTTGATCAAGAGTTCGCCCCAGGCTAAGAGTATATCGTAGTGTCCGTTATAGTCTATATAGAGTTCGTGATATATCTTGTCTGCACGAGCGATGCGCCCGCGGTCTGTGTGGAATCTGGCAAGCGCAAGCCTTTGTTCTTTGGTCTCTGCCGGCTTGTAAAAGTCCACTACCAAGGCTTTTGTATCGGTGAGCGCCATGGTTTCATAGCTGAGGTTCTCACTTGTTCGCACAAGTATCCCGTTCTGGTCTGCATCTATATAATCAAAGAAGCTTTGACTGAGGTTAGGTGCGGGGAGAATCCCGTCAAATCCGGCAATTCTGATATAAAAACCGCCGGCTCTTTTTTGAACCTGAAAGTCGGTGTTTTCATCCATTTGGAGAGCGAGACGACAGGCGACAACCGGCTCTCCGAGTGCGCGTATACCACGGATGGACACGGCGTTTAAAAGACTGCACATCACAAGGAGCAGCACGATTAGAATCCGCTTCATTTATACCTCCTGCAAGGGTTTTGAAAAAGGTTAGGGGTTTATCAAATATTCTTAGCTATTATCCTCTGGGTTTATTATGGTTGCTGTATCCAGAGCAATTTGAAGTTCTTCATTGGTCGGGACTACGAGTATGGTAACGGGTGAGTAGGCTTTGGAGATGATTCCGGGATTACCGCCCACTTCACGGTTTTTATCTTGATGTATATGTATGCCTATGTTCTCTAATCTGTGGCAGATACGTTCTCTCATCTTAATGGCGTTTTCACCTATGCCGCCGGTGAAGACTATGCCATCCACCTTGATGAGGTTTGCGGCATAAGCGCCAATGCTTTTACGAATGCGATAGGCATAGGCATCAAGCGCCTGTATGGCGTTTTCACAACCATTCTCAGCAGCTGCTTCGATGTCGCGCAAGTCGCTGGAGGTTCCCGAAAGTCCGAGCAATCCGCTCTTTTTGTTAAGGATATCCTGCAGTTCGTTCGCACTGTATCCTCTTTCTTGGAGATAGAAGATGATGGAGGGGTCGAGGTCCCCGCTTCTTGTGCCCATCATGAGTCCTTCCAGTGGGGTGAAGCCCATTGAGGTATCCACAGACTTTCCGCCCTGAATGGCAGTGATGGAAGCACCATTACCAAGGTGACAAGTGATGAGGTTTGTATTCTCTGAACTACGCTTCATCATATCCACAGCAATTCCTGCCACATAGCGATGACTGGTGCCGTGGAAGCCATAACGGCGGATGCGGAAGCGATCATAAAACTCACGCGGGATACCATATAGATATGCACTGGGCGGGAGGCTCTGATGGAAAGAGGTGTCAAACACCGCAACCTGCGGCACGCCCGGGAAAGCAGAGGCTGATTCATGGATTCCCGTAAGGTTGGCAGGGTTGTGCAGCGGCGCCAGTTCTATGTTCTTTTCAATGGCTTCAATTACGTTATCATCAATAAGCACAGAGGCTGAGTATTGCTCTCCGCCATGCACCACACGGTGTCCTATTCCGCCTATTTCCTTAAGCGATTCAATAATGGGCGCTTTGGGGTCCATGAGAAACTTTGTCATAAGTTCAAAAGCCACTTTATGGTTTGGGATATCAGTGGTTTCCGAGATTTTGTCACATCCTACATGTTGGGTGATAATTCCGTCTGAGAGACCGATGCGTTCAATGAGTCCTTTACCGGCACTTGTTTTTTCCGGCATGTTATAGACTTCATACTTGAGGGAGCTGCTACCGCAGTTTACGACGAGGATTTTCATTCAAATCTTCCTTTATATTCTTTTATTTGTTTTATATTCAAGCAAATACATCGAAGCACAAAAGAGAATAGCTTCTCAACTACATTATTTTAGAATGCGTATATATGGCAAGCAATTTTTGAGCAAAAAAAATGGGTAAGCTAAGTTACCCATTTTTTAAGGACTGTTTAAACTAATACTAAGTTAAACTTATTCCTGTACTTCTTCTGCGGGAGCTTCGACTTCTTCGCCTTCAACGATTTCTTCGTCGAGTTCGACTTCTTCTTCCTCGATCTCCTCAACTTCTTCTACTTCAACTTCTTCTGCTTTGGGCTGGCAAGCGGTAATAGCAAGCGTTCCAAAGAGAAACATTGCGAGCATTGCAATAAGCATTGTTTTTTTCATTGATTCCTCCATAAGCACAATCCCTTTTTTGGGATCACTTACGTTTTTTTGTTATTTTTCATTGGTACAAATAAAAAACAGGTCATGCGATTAACTATTAACTATGAAAATTACTATTGAGTTTAAGGTGTAACTTTCAAACAGTCCTTATGCACGACTATGTACTTCTTATTTAGGAGACATATTATTAATCGCGAGATTCTTGGCAAGTAATATTTTCACATTGCCAATTCTATTCCGAGATGAATCATACCTAAGCTTGGGCTACTCAAAGACTTATCTCTAATTCCCAAAGCATATTCAATACTGAGCATGCCAAGGCGTGTGGATTGCTTGAGTCCTATCCCGAAACCTGCTAAATCATATTTCTTGTGATTATTAGGCTTCAAGATCATGGCGTAATCTGCCAAAAGATAGAGCATAGTATCCTCGCCGGCGAGGTAGCGGATTTCGTTTTGAATGAGCGCCAAGCTCTCAGCCAAGAACTCATTTTCTCTGTATCCGCGTAGGCTGTTATAACCTCCCAAGCCCCAAAGATCGAACTCCCGGGGTTCTTTGATGCTTGTTGAGAGATATCTTCCGTTTATATAATGAACAAAGCCGCTTCCGAGGGCTGTATATTTGCCTGCGGAGGCTTGGTTTTTGTGATAGAGGCCTTGCTTGGCTTTATGTAGAGAGTATTTCCCTTCAAGCTGATATCCTGAGACGGGAGCCCATGTCCCGCGCGTGTTTTGAAACGCCCAAAAGGCTGAAGCGGAGAGCTCTGAACTCTTTGGCAGCTCGCTCTGTGAATGGCCGGCAAATACACTCTGCGCGCCGAAGCCAAGACCTATCTTATGCTGCAGAGAACTGAAATATACATCCATCGCTGTTTGGTTTTTTATCCAAGTGCTATCCTGCGCCTCTCGCGAGATCAGAAAGTCCCCTTGCAGAGGGAGAAAGCCGTATCCCGACTCGTGATAGCTGAGCCTCAGGGTGCTGAGATCCGTCGCCGTCTTACGCCAATTCAGCGCGATCTGTCTATCGGTTCCCCAGAGATTGAGAAAGCGGATATTCACCATGCCCGTGAGCTCTCTTTTGCCGCTTTTTTCGCTGAGCCCCAAGACCCCTTCCAGAAAGCTCATCTTGCCTTCTTTGATGAATATACCCAAGTTTTCCTCATCAAGCGGAACGATATTACACTCTCGAATATATGACTTTCGCAGGAGGTTTTCTTCAGCCTGGATGAGCGTATTTTGCGTTATAGACTCCGCATTTAGCAGCCCCGAGCTTTTGAGCAAGGCGCCTTCGCGGCTGATCTTATTCCCGCTGAAGTGAAAGTTTTTGATATCCAGCGGCTTGCCTTCATCGATATTTATGTGAGCGACCAGCTTCTCATCCAAAACCAAGCTGTCAAGACTCGCCTTTACAAAGAGATGCCCGCGTTTTTCGTAAATGGCAAGGATGTTATCAAACAGCAGGGGAAGCTCATTAAAAGAGAGCGCAGCATCTTCACTAAGAGCAAGATATTCCCGCAGTTTACTCTCACTGAGATAGCGCAGACCGGAAAAGGAAAGCCCCACCTCATCACCGGAGACAAACCTTGTGATTTTATAGACCAGCTGCAAGCTATCATCTTCCAGCGGAACGAGTTGCGGACGCGGGATGTGTATGAAATATTCCCCTTTCTCATGAAAGTAATCATAGAGATTTGCGCTATATTCGTCTATCTTTTCGGGATCATATTCCTCGCCGAAGACCACTCCACTGCGAGCGATCATCTCCTCTTCATCGACGGAGAAATCTGCCTCAAATAATACAGAACTAATAGAAATGGCTTGCATTGTGCCGACGAGAATTGTCAAAAAGCACAGCGCAAGCCATTTTTTCATGACTGAAAATCTCAGATCAGTCGCGATCTGCCTTCATTACGGCAAGGAAAGCTTCTTGCGGAACCGTTACATTCCCGATCTCCTTCATGCGTTTCTTGCCTTCTTTTTGTCTTTCAAGCAGCTTACGTTTACGGCTCACGTCTCCGCCATAACACTTTGCCAGAACGTCTTTTCGCAGCGCATTGATGGTGCTGCGCGCGATGATTTTTGCGCCGATTGAAGCCTGCAGAGCGATCCTGAACATATGACGCGGGATCACCTCAGAAAGCGTGCGCGTGACCGATTTACCCCAACTATGCGCCTTGTCATGATGACAGATAAAGCTCATCGCATCAACTCTTTCGCCATTGATAAGTATGTCCACTTTCACAACGTTTGACACCCTGTGATCCAGGAAAGAATAATCCAGCGAAGCATAGCCGCGACTTACGGTTTTGAGTTTATCATAAAAGTCGAAAATGATCTCGATCAGCGGCATCTCATAATGCAGCGCCACCCGTTTTTCATCTATATATTGTATATTTTTTTGGATTCCGCGACGATCTTGCGCCAGCCTCATAATATTCCCGATATACTCTTCCGGGACAATGATTTCGGTATCCATGAAAGGCTCTTCAATGTATTCAATATGCGCGGGATCAGGGAAATCGATGGGATTGTGAACTTCCACAACTTTGTCGCCGGAAAGCCCGATGCGAAAGCTCACACTGGGCGTGGTGGCAACTATGGGAATATTGTATTCACGAAGCAGGCGTTCTTTCACGATTTCCAGGTGGAGCATGCCCAAGAAACCACAGCGGAAGCCATATCCGAGCGCGGCAGAGCTTTCTTTTTCATAGACCAGTGAAGCGTCGTTGAGCTTGAGCTTTGCCATCGCCTCAACGAGATTTTCATAGTCTTCGCCATTGACGGGGAAGATTCCGCTATAGACCATGGGTTTTGGCTCGAGGAAACCGGGCAGAGCGCTCTCACAACCATCCTTCGCATAGGTGACGGTATCGCCCACGCGCGCGTCTGCGACGTCTTTGATATTGGCGATGATATAGCCCGCCTCGCCTGTTTTTAGCTCTTCCTGAGGCTCAAATTTCAGTCCCAAATAGCCTATTTCTTCGATATCATACTCACGATTTGTGCTGAAAAGCTTGATTCTATCGCCTTTTTTGAGGTTTCCGCTAAAGATTCTGACCATGATCACCACTCCGCGATATTGATCGAAAAAGGAGTCGAAGATAAGGGCTTGGGTGGGAGCATCTACCTCGCCCTTTGGAGGCGGAAGCTGGCGGATGATTCTATTTAGGAGGTCATCCACGCCCTCGCCTGTCTTAGCGCTGATCTTGGCGATCTCGCTCTCATCGCTGCCCAGAATCTCCTCGATCTCGTGCACGGCATATTCCACATCCGCTTTGGGAAGGTCGATTTTATTCACCGTGGGAAGGATCTCTAAGTTATTATCTAACGCCATATAGAGATTGCTCATGGTCTGCGCTTCCACGCCTTGCGAGGCATCCACGAGCAGGACTGCGCCTTCACAGGAAGCCAAAGCGCGGGACACTTCATAAGAGAAGTCCACATGGCCGGGGGTATCGATGAGATTTAGTATATATTTTTGACCCTCATAGGTGTGGGTCATGCGCACAGCGCGGGATTTGATCGTTATGCCTTTCTCGCGCTCCAGTTCCATATTGTCTAAATACTGAGAGTGCTCGACTCCGGCCTCCACCATGTTTGTCGCTTCCAAAAAGCGATCTGCGAGGGTGGATTTTCCATGGTCGATATGCGCGATAATGCAGAAGTTTCGAATGTATTTTTGCTCCATTTCCTGTCCTTATATTGAGGTGTAAACATCTCTATTTACACTGTTTATATGCAGCTTCTTAACTGATTATAAGATAGCTAATGTTGACATGATTTATATTGGGCTCTATCTGTCAAGCAATTGCTGATATTTTTATTCTAATTATTTGCCTTTTTGCGAGCTTTTCACTGTTTCTTTTTCTGGAATGATGCTAAATCACTGCTTCCCTATTGATTACAGCTCAGCTTCCGCCTATGATGTGCTCATGGCTATGACCATATCATGACCACATCATGAGCAGAATCCCATAAGGAAGCCATGAAAAAAGATGGATTTTCGGGCAAAAAAATCGTTTTCACGAATAAACTATTGATATGGAACAAAACTTGTATCATATTAAATACAGACTATCTTAACTCTTATGAGGTTAAAAAAATAAATGATTGAGATCAATGGTTCTGCTGAGGCTTTGCTCTTTGATAAGGCAAATTACTTTGAAAAGAAAGGGCGCTTCCCGCGTTTGGTGATCACCGAGCGCAGCTGTCGTGGCGCGATGTTCCGTCTGTTTTTCACGAAAATTGAGGCGGAAGATCAGGCGCTTGACGCCGGCAGGAAAAAGATTTATGTTGCGCCAAATGTGGTCTCAGAATTTAATGGCTTCGTGATCAGCACAGAGCGTTTCTTCTTTGCGAGGCGATTTTTGATAATGCCCAAGAAGCAAAGCTATGACTGCGATTGCGACTCTAAATGTGATAATAATAAATAAGATATAAAAAAGGATGCTTCTATGAGAAAGCAAGTACTGTTTGTTCTGATGGCAATGCTTTTCGGACTGCTTTTTGCAGCGCCGCACAGCTATTTGCCGATGCAGGTGACTCAACCGGACGGCACGGAGATAGAGATCTATGCTTCCGGCGATGAATTTCATAATTGGTTACACGATCAAGATAATTATACAATAGTTCGCGATGATGAGGGCTGGTATGTCTATGCCATGCAGGATGGGGAAGATGTGGCGCCCACCTCGATTCGCGCAGGGATGGAGTCCGCTGTGCGCAGTGCGCTCACCCCCGGCATCAATCTCTCAAATAGATTGGTGGAAGAAAAGTATGACAGACTCAGCCACATGCGAGATTATTCCAATGGCAGAATACCGCATTCGGGATTGATAAACAACCTTGTGGTCTTTATCAAATTCGCGGATAGTCCTGATTTCAATCGTCCCTTAAGTTATTATGCCGATATGTTTAACGATAACGAGCCGAATGCGAACTCCATGCGCAACTATTTTGATGCTGCATCCTATGGAGCCCTGGACGTGGAATCTTACTTTTATCCCATCCCAAATGGCGATGTGATAGTCACTTATGTGGATAGTAAACCGCGTGCATATTATCAGCCTCAATCAACTTCAAACCCTGATGGATACAATCCAAACAGCTCTTGGGAAAGAACTTATCGTGAGCATACTCTCTTGGCGAATGCCTGCGACTTTATAGAAGATCAGATCCCTACAACGCTGGTAATCGACGGTGATAAAGACGGTTATGTGGATAACGTTTGCTTCATCATTCAGGGGCAGCCCGATGGCTGGGCGGAATTGCTCTGGCCTCATCGCTGGGTGCTCTATGATAGTTATGCATATATCCATGGCGCAAGGGTTTGGGACTTTAATTTCCAATTGGAAACTTCGCTTGATTCCAGCGGTGCCAGCGTGCTTTCGCATGAGATGTTCCACTCCTTGGGTGCGCCGGATCTCTATCGCTATAACGATAGCACAATCAGCCCCATAGGCTCTTGGGACCTGATGTCCGGCAATACAAATCCGCCGCAACATATGAGCGCGTGGATGAAATATAAATATGGTCAGTGGATTTTTGCACCGCCGATTATCTCGCAATCGGGAACATATAGCATATATCCCGTTGCAAGCCATGGATATGATAATGCCTATCGCGTGGAATCTTGGAAAAGTGGAGAATATTTTGTAATCGAATATCGCAGAGCGCATGGCATTTATGACGGCAATATTCCCGGTCAAGGACTCTTGGTCTATCGCCTCTTGCCCAACGTGGGCGGTAATGCGGATGGCCCGCCCGATGAGCTCTATATCTATAGGCCCGGCGGAGTGGATAATTATACCAATGGAACGCTTTCGCGGGCTGCTTTCTCGCCGGGAAGCAGTAGGCGGAAAATGAACGAAGCTACGTCGCCTTCGGGCTTTAGCTCTACCGGAACGGCGGGCGGACTCAAGATATTTAACATCACTCATACCGATGATGGCGTTACATTTGACATCCATATCTCGGATATCAAGCTCGTCTCGCCGGATGGAGGCGAAGCATGGTTTGGCGGAACTCATAAAACTATACAGTGGAAAACAAGGACAACCGGTGGAACGGTGGATATCGAACTCACTACGGATGATGGAGATAGCTGGAGCACGATTGCCTCCGGGGTTCCTAATAACGGTAGCTATAACTGGACAGATATTCCCATGGTTTTCAGCGATCAGGCAAGGATTCGCGTGACGCTGAATTCAAACGGACATTGGGATACCTCTACGGATCTCTTCAACGTCATCGGTGAAGTGGCTGTGCCCACAACGCACTATCCTGAAAATGGTGCGATCGCCGTGGAAACTAATCCTACTTTTCAGTGGGATGCGGTGCCGGGTGCAAACGGCTATCATCTGCAACTCTCTATGGAAGAGGATTTTAGCGATCTCGTTCTTGATTTGATCCAGCTCCCGCGGGAGTTTTATGATGCTTCTTTGCTGCTTCCTTACACTCAATATTATTGGAGAGTGGCGAGCAGCAGCGAGGTGGGAAATAGTGATTATTGCGTTGCGCAAAGCTTTACGACGGGAAGCATTACGGAAGATCCGGAAACTCCTATTCTCATCGCACCGGCGCACTTGGCTACAAATCAGCCCTTGGATGTTCTCCTGGAATGGGAAGAAGCGGGATTGGCGGATACTTACTATCTGCAACTCTCGAATAATGCATACTTTACGGATCCTATCATAGAGATGGGGGAGATTGAGGAGACCAGCTATAGGCTCGCTAATCTTCAGCCTAATCGCAACTACTTCTGGCGCGTGGGCGCGGTGAATAATTATGGAAGTAGCGGCTTTTCGGTAGCCAGACGCTTTGGAACCGGAACTTGGGTCTCCACCGAGGATGAATCCGCTCCGGCGCTGGAAAATCAGCTCTTTCAGAACTATCCGAATCCCTTCAATCCGACAACTACAATCAGTTTTTCCATCAAGGATATGGATGAAGAGATATCGCTCGTCATTTATAATACGCGCGGACAGAAGATCAGAACCCTGTATAAGGGCATGCCTGCATCATCGAATATGAACGTGAATTGGGACGGAAAAGATGAATCGGGAGAGAGCGTAAGCAGCGGCATCTATCTCTATCGCCTGCGTGGTGAAAGTTTTAGTCATGCTCGCAAGATGTTATTAAGCAAATAATTAGCAATAAGCAAAAAGGAAAGTTAGCAGTCTGCCACGCGGATTGCTAACTTTTTCTTTGCCTTTCTTCGCTTTCCGATTATACTCTATTATAGATATAAAAATAATGGAGGATACGATGAGAATTATACCTTATCGCAGACAAAGTGAACTAAGGCCGCTGGGCACGATGCTCAGCTTGTTTGACGACTTCTTCAGAACAAATGTCGAAGAAGAAGAATCTCAGGATAACTTCCGGGCAATGGCAATGGATATCTATGAACAAGACAAAGAATTTGTAATCAAGGCGAATCTGCCCGGATATAAAAAAGAAAATGTAAGGATCTCTGTGAACGAAAATCAGCTTCATATCGAAGCAAGTAGCGAAGAGATCAAAGAAGAAAAAGAAGCAACAATGTATCGCTGTGAAAGATACAGCGGCAGCTATCGACGTAATCTCGTGCTTCCTGAAAATGCCGATGTGGAAAAGATTTCCGCGAAGATGGAAGATGGGGTATTATCACTAAACATCCCCAAGAAAGAACCCACTCCTAAAAAAGAAATTACAATCGGCTAAAGATCCTTTAAATCGGATCAGGAAAAGTGGCCGCCTCTCAGCATAACGGGAGGCGGTTTTTTAGCGTCAATTCACTGTTTTTGGCAGTCGGGGTTGGAGAGTGCTAAGAATGCCTTGACAGATTAAACGCAAGCAAATATCGTGTAAACATAGTCAGAGGAGGTATCTCATGAATACACAAAGATTAACGATAAAGAGTCAGGAGCTTATTGAAGGGGCTCAACGCCTCGCTTCAGAGAGCTCAAATCAGGAAATTACGGTGCTTCATCTCATTAAAGCTATGCTTGCGCAGGAGGAGTCGCTGATTCATCCTATCATGGCGAAATTGGAGATAGATGAGGCGGCGCTAACTGCCGAGCTGGATAGGGCTTTGGAGAAGCTGCCCGTGGTGCGTGGGGCACAGCTGTATATCGCGCAGGAATTGCTCATGCTTCTCAGAGATTCCGAGAAAGAAGCGGATAAACTCGGTGATGAATACATCAGTGGGGAACACATTCTTTTGGCACTGATCCAGGGCAAGAGCGAGGCGGCTAAGCTGCTCAAAGATAACGGTTTCTCCGGCGATCTCATGCTCAAGGCTCTGCAAGAAGTGCGCGGTAATCAGCGGATCACAGATCAAAATCCTGAGGCGAAGTTTCAGGCGCTTGAGAAATATACGCGTAATCTCACGCGGCTTGCATCACGTGAGAAGCTGGATCCTGTCATCGGTAGGGATGAGGAGATTAGGCGCAGTATGCAGATTCTTTCGCGTAGGCGTAAGAATAATCCCATCCTGATAGGCGATCCCGGGGTGGGGAAGACGGCGATAGCCGAGGGTTTGGCGCGTAGGATAGTGGCGCGGGACGTTCCTGAAAACCTCTTGGGTAAAGACCTTTTAGAGCTGGATATGGCGGCGCTGATAGCCGGTGCAAAGTTTCGCGGTGAATTCGAAGAACGCCTCAAAGCTGTGCTTTCCGAGGTGGAAAAGAGCGATGGTCAGGTGATTCTCTTCATCGATGAGATCCACACTGTAGTTGGTGCGGGAGCGGCGGAAGGCTCTATGGATGCATCAAATATGCTCAAGCCTGCGCTCGCGCGCGGTACCTTACACTGTATCGGTGCCACTACCATCGATGAATATCGTAAACATATAGAAAAGGACGCTGCGCTTGAGCGGAGATTCCAGCCCATCCTGGTGGAAGAGCCTTCGCCGGAGGATACTGTCTCAATCCTGCGTGGGATAAAAGAGAAGTATGAGGTTCATCACGGCGTGCAGATCACCGATACGGCGTTGATCGCGGCGACTACGCTCTCGGCTCGCTATATCTCGGATAGATTCTTGCCGGATAAGGCTATAGACCTCGTGGACGAAGCCTGTTCTCGCCTGCGCTTGGAGATAGATTCCATGCCTTCTGAATTGGATGAGATACAGCGTCGCCTGCGTCAATTGGAGATAGAAAAGCTCTCGCTTTCCAAGGAGAGTGATGCCGGCTCCAAATCGCGCTTGGAGGCTTTAAATCGTGAGATGGCGGAGCTTTCAGAAGAGAAACAGGTATTGCAATTGCGTTGGGAAAAAGAAAAGCAAGAGATTGAAGGCATTCGCAAGCTCAAAGAAGAGATAGAGTCGCTGAGAACCGAAGCGGAAAAGACCGAACGTGATGGCGATTATGCACGCACGGCTGAGATTCGCTATGGGCTTTTGGCTCAGAAAGAAGCGGAGCTCGCTCGCCTCACAGAGTCCAAGAAAGAGGGCGAGCCCAGCCTGCTCAAAGAACAGGTGGATGAAGAGCTCATCGCCGAGGTTGTGTCCAAATGGACGGGTATCCCTGTCTCTAAATTGGCTCAGAGCGAGATGAGTAAACTCTTGGGCTTGGAAGAGGTGCTTGCTCAGCGCGTGATCGGTCAGAGGAACGGCATTGTTGCGCTCTCGGATGCCATCAGACGCAGTCGTAGCGGGCTTTCGGATGAGAATCGTCCTATCGGCTCCTTCATCTTTTTGGGTCCCACGGGAGTGGGGAAGACGGAGCTTGCCAAGAGCCTTGCACACTATCTCTTTGATAGCGATAAGTCTTTGCTCAGGCTGGATATGAGTGAATTCATGGAAAGGCACTCGGTGGCTAGGCTCATCGGTGCGCCTCCGGGATATGTGGGCTATGAAGAAGGCGGATATCTCACGGAAGCCATTCGCAGAAGGCCATACAGCGTTGTTCTCTTCGACGAGATCGAGAAGGCGCATGCAGATGTTTTCAACCTCTTGCTTCAGATACTGGATGAAGGCAGGCTCACTGATGGCAAAGGACGCACGGTGGATTTCAAGCACAGCGTGATCATCCTCACCTCAAACATCGGTAGCCATCAGATCTATGAGCATGAAGGCGATGTTAAAGAGCTTCAGCCCGTATTGATGGACATTCTGCGTCAGCATTTCAGGCCGGAGTTTCTTAACCGCTTGGATGATATCATAGTCTTCCATCGCTTGGATAAAGATCAAATACGCCAGATAGTGCAGCTGCAGCTAAATATACTCAAAAAGCGGCTCATGAGTAGAGATATAGAGATTTCCTTCACCGATGCTCTCACGGATCACATTGCAGAGCTTGGCTACGATCCGCAATATGGAGCAAGACCGCTAAAAAGAGCCATTCAGAGTCAGATAGAAAACCCTCTTGCAAAAGTGCTTTTAGGGGACACGAAAGCACTTGAAAGTAATATAATGGTTGATTTTGACAAATCTTCTAAGTCGGTTGTATTCCGCAATGATGCATAATAACAAAAATCTTTCTTGACAGGATTATTGGTAATGCTATGTTGGCCATCGAAACATGGAGTTTTAATTTCTATGTGAAATGCTCTCCATATTTCGATGCTTTTTTAGTCGTGAAATATAGTGTGATCTGCTTTCCCGTGATTTGCCGACGATATCGACATAAGCGAGATAGCATAAACATAAAAAGGTGATGCAGGCTCAAAACAAGCTTGTAACATGATAATAGACACATAAAAATTGGATTAAAAACCTAAAGGAGAAATGCAGTGAAGAAAAACTTACTTTTCGTATTACTCGCGATACTGTGTATCAGTTTTATGAGTAATCTTTTTGCACAAGTACCCGTAATGATTGGAGATGGCACCGCGGTAAATGGCAATACCGGCTCACCGGCTCCCTACGGAACTTGGTACAAGGCTTTCCGTCAGCAATTCTTGATTCTCGCAAGTGAGTTCAATAATGCCGGCGGCGGTCCCGGTGAAATCTCATCCGTAGCTTTCGAGGTGACAGATCTTGATGATGCTACCCCCATGACGAACTTTAGAGTTCGCATGAAGCACACAAATCAGACAAGTCTTACCACAACCTTCGAAGCCGGCACCTATGAGACACTTTTCCAAGCAGCTTCTTTCATGCCTACCGTTGGTTGGAATACCCACGAATTTGACGCACCCTTCGTTTGGGACGGCGCATCCAATATCTTAATTGAAACCGTTACTGATGTGATTACCGGAAACTATGCCCGTAATCCTGCTTGCCCTTACACAGTAACTCCCTTTAACAGTAGCCTTCGTTTTCAGAGCGACAGCACAAACGGTGATACCGCCACAACCGGTTCCACTCTTGCTAATCGCTCGAATATGAAGTTCATGATGGAACAACTGGACATGCAGGACATGGTGGGAATGAGCATTACCGGCCCTACCACCCCGAATGTAAACAGCACAGTCGGCTACACTGTCAGAGTCAAAAATCTCTCACCAACCGCAGTTTCGAATTATACCGTTAAGCTCATGGAAGCGCCCAATACTGAGATTGCCAGCACGACAGGTACAAATATTGGCCCCATGGAAGAGCTTGAATTTATCTTAAACTGGACGCCTACCGTAACAGGCGAAACTCAGCTCTTTGGTACTGTTGATATGCCCGGTGATGAAAACCCTGCAAACGACAATACCCCCATGCTGAACGTGAATGTGATGGAAGAAGGTTTGCTGGTTGTAGAGCTCGGAACCGGAACAGATACAAACGGTGATACCGGCGCACCTGCTCCTTACGGAACATGGTATAGAGCTTTCCGTCAGCAATTCCTTGTCAAAGCAGATGAACTTTATGACTTGGGTGCAGCTCCCGGTTATCTGAATGCTATGGCATTTAACGTGGCTTCAATTGGCCAATGCACCCCCATGACAAACTTCCGCATTCGCATCAAAGATACCGATCAAAGCGCTCTGAACACCACTTTTGAAGTAGGTGATTATACAGAGGTATTCCAAGCAGCAAGCTTCATGCCTGTTGACGGCTGGAACATGCATGCTTTGCAAATCCCTTACTTCTGGGATGGCGTTTCAAATCTTCTGATTGATATCGTCACAGACACCCTTACAGGTGATTATGCACGTAACGCTCTGTGTTATATGACAAATACCGGCTTCAGCAGCAGCTTGCGCTTTAATAGTGATAGTGCAAACGGAACAACCGGCACAACCGGAACGATTTCTCAGAACAGAAGTAATATGCGCTTCTTCATGGATATCGGCGAAGTTGGTTCACTTAATGGCACTGTCGCATCCGGCACCGAAATGCTGGGTGATGCTCTTGTCACGATCGAAGACACTCCTTGGAGTCAAGTGACCGGCGCCAACGGACAATTCAGCTTCCCCGTGATACTCACCGGAGACTATGATGTCACCGCTCATAAAGTAGGTTATGAAGATGTAACGCTTCCCGTCACCATCAGTGAAGGCGAAGCAAGCGTTCTCAACTTCAACTTGCCTGCCTCTACTAACGTCAATATCACCGGAACAATTGTCGGTAGCGACAACCCCACCACGGGTCTGAACAACGCTACAATCCTTTTCGCTGGTCCGCTCAACTACGAGACAACGACCAACGCTCAAGGACAATTCAGCGTCACCGTTCTCTCAGGAAACGTGTATAACTACACCATTATGAGAGATGGCTATCAGACCACAACGGGAACCATTAACGTAGGTAACACAAACTACGACATGGGCACCGTCATCATAGAGGAACTTACCCTTCCTCCCGGACCTGTCTTGGCAGAACTCAATGCCACAGAGACAGCTGTAGAACTTACCTGGAGTCCTCCCGGCGGCGGCAGTGATATGTTCTTCGACTTCGAATATGACGATGGCGGATGGGAACCCAGCGGCAGCATAGCAGGCGTAAGCGACTGGGAACATGTTGATGACTATGATGTAAGCCATTTTGTAGTCACCGAATATCCCGACGACACCATTCCTCCTCAAAGTGCATATTCCGGCACAGGAATGTGGGGAACCAAGATGTATGAGAACCACAGTAACTCAAACAGCTTCCACTATCTGAGCAAGACCTTTGACTTCTCAAATCTTACAGATGCTACCCTGCGCTTTATGAGTTATGAAAACGTATATGGCGACTGGGACTACTGTCAGATCTCCGTAAACGGCGACCTCGTTTGGGGCCCTTCTTGGGAATATATCAATACCCAATGGTTAGAGCGCATTGTTGATCTCTCTGCCTATGACGGAATGTCTGAAGTGACCATACGTTTTGAGATGTTTGCTACTTCAGTTCGCGCTTATGCCGGCTGGTACATCGATGATGTAGAGATTGGCGTGGCGTCTCAATTTGGACCTCCGACAGTCTGCAATCCTTGGTTACCTGAAAGATATGCCGGAATGTCCGAGACTGACGAGATCAGCTCACCTCATAAAGAGAACAGAAGCAATCACAGCTCTCACATCACCCGCAGACCAAGCATAGCACCCGGTGATTCTCGCATCCCCGTAGGCTATAAAGTCTGGCGCTTGATCTTGGGCGAAGAAGACCAAGAAAACCTCTGGACAGAGCTGACTACAGCCACCATTACAGATACAGTATTCACGGATCCTGCATGGCCTACCTTACCTGACGCCACCTACAAATGGGCAGTAAGAACGGTTTATACAAACAACGTATTATCAGATCCGAGATTCTCTAATACAATTCGCATGCAGCCCGACGATCTCTCAGCATTGGAGATTTACGGCAGCATCACGCCTCCTGCGAACTCACCCGTAAGCCACACAGTGGTAGTCAAGAATACGGGAACCGCACCGCAGAATGCCGGCTCCTATACCGTGAAGATTATGCATGGTACTAACGAGCTTGCCAGCGGCACGGGCCCTGCACTCGCAATAGATGAAGAAGTAGATATAGCTCTCAGCTGGACTCCCACCGTTACCGGTCCTATGACTATTCACGGACTCGTAATACTGCCGGGAGACACTAACCCTGCAAACGACCAAACTCCTCCGCTGGAAATCACAGTGATGGAAGAAGGTACATTTGTGTTGCAACTTGGCGATGGAACAGCTGTCAATACAGACACCGGTCCTCCTGCACCTTACGGTACATGGTATAAGACCTTCCGTCAGCAGTTCCTCTATAAAGCAGACGAGATATATGCTTTAGGCGGTGCCCCCGGACTTATCACGGCTTTGGCGTTTAATGTGCAAGACCTCGGTACTTGCTCACCCATGCCGAACTATCGCATCAGACTCAAGCATACCACTCAGGATGCACTTACAACGTCATTTGAAGCAGGAGATTATGAGCAGGTTTTCCAAGCTGCAAGCTTCATGCCTATAGTTGGCTGGAATATTCATAACTTTATACAGCCATTTATATGGAATGGTTCGGATAACATCCTTGTCGATGTCGTCACTGATGTTTTCCAAGACGCTTATACAAGAAATGCTCATGTATATTACACTACCATGCCTTTCAACTGTGCACTTCGCTACCAAAGCGATAGTGTTCCCGGAGATACTGCAACTACCGGTACTGTTACCATGAATAGAAGTAATACTCGTTTCTTCTTAGACATTGAAGATATGGGTAGCCTAAGCGGAACCATCACCGACGCTGATGGACCTCTTGCAGGTGCAAGCATCGTGATTGAAAACTCGGTATTTTCAACCGAAAGCTTAGCTGACGGTAGCTATTCATTCCCATTTGCGCCGGTTGGAGCACAGACTGTTACTGCTTCCTTACACGGCTATGCAGATACAAGTCATAACGTCACAATTATAGAAGATGAGAATACAGTTCAGGACTTCGTATTAGTTCAGCTTCCTCAGGTTAGCGTAAGCGGCAGAATCGTAGGCAGCGATGCTCCCACGGTTGGTATTGCCGATGCTATGTTCTCACTCAGCGGCTATGAGCCCTATAGTGCAGAAACCGATGCAAGCGGAAACTTCACGATTCCAAACGTATATGCAAACCACGTTTACACCTATAATGCCAGTGCTATTGGTTATTCCATGACTACAGGTAATCTGGATGTGGGTACCACCAATATTAATATGGGTGATATCATAGTAAACGAAGTTGCCTATCCTCCTCACAGCGTAATTGCTACAGAAGCAGCAGACAACCAGAGTGTAGATATCACTTGGGAATCTCCTGTTCCCGGCGGTGTTGCTTATGAGGACGACTTTGAAGATTATGCACCTTTCGCAACCGAATTTGGCGATTGGGTGACTCATGACGTAGATGGCTTAGCCACCTATGGCTTCAGCGGAATCGACTTCCCCGGAAGCGGATCTGCCATGAGCTTCATCATCTTCACTCCAAATGCAACCACACCTCCGCTTGATGAGCATCCTGCGTATAGCGGTGAAAACTTAGCAGCCTGCTTTGCATCACAAGGCGGACTCAATAACGACTGGCTGATCAGCCCGCAAGTATTAGGCGGCGGCGAAGTAAGTTTCTGGGCAAAGACCTATATGGACTATGGCCTCGAGCGCTTCCACGTTGCTGTTTCTACCACAGGAACAGAGCCTGGAGATTTCACTGTCATCAGCGGTCCCACCTATATCGAAGCTCCGCTCGATTGGACTGAATTTACCTTTGATCTCTCTGACTATGCAGGCCAGCAGATTCACGTTGGAATCAATTGCGTATCCGATGACTGCTTCATCTTCTGGGTAGATGACTTCTACGCCGGCCCCAGCCGCGCAGCACAGCGTCTTACCACTGCAAGTGACGCAGCAATTCAGGCAAGCAATGTTACCAGCACCAGAGGCACACCAGTACCTCGCGCTATCAGAGAGCCCAATCCTGTAAGCATAGTTAGCAAACCCGCACAGGCACAAGAACGTGCTATGATGGGCTACAATGTCTATCGTTTGCTTGCAACCGACCAGGACAACGAAGCACAGTGGACTACCCTTACAACAAACGCTATCACAGCTGAAGAGTATAACGATGCAAGCTGGGGCCCGCTCCCTGCCGGCGTCTATAAGTATGCTGTGAAATCAGTATATACAAACGACGTAATGTCTCCCGCAGCATTCTCGCAAGAACTGCACAAAGGCATGATGGGAACTCTTGAAGGCACAGTTTACGAACTGGGCACAAACCTCCCCATCGAAGGCGTGACGATTACAGCCGGTGATTATAGCGGCGTAACAGACGTAAACGGTGAATATGCTTTTGCAATTTATGCAGGAACCTACGAGGTTTCCGCTGCTAAGACCGGATATGAGACCATGACCGAAACCGGCGTGGTTATCGCACCCGGCGCAACCGTGGAGCTCAACTTCGTTCTTAACGAAATAACCCTGCCCGTAGCAGCCGTAGAAGCTGTTGAAGCAGGAAATAACGTCAATATCACCTGGATGGAGCCCGGAACAGCCGGCGGCGAATGGATTTCCTATTGTGGTGAAGCCGATGCGAACTCCATCGGAACCGGTGGTGCCGCAGACTTTGACGTGGCTATCCGCTTCCCCGCATCCGCACTTCAGGACTATGCCGGAATGAGCTTGCACGCAGTGAATGTATTCCCGCGTGAAGTTAACTCATCTTATTCCGTCCGCGTCTGGACAGGCGGAACTCCTTCAGCTCCCGGACAGATGGTTGTTGACCAGCCTTTCACAGCTGCAAACGATCAATATAATACGGTAGTCTTAGATGACCCCGTTCTCATTACAGGACAGGAAGAACTCTGGTTTGGCATGCGCTGTAATACAACCACCGGATGGCCGGCAGGTGTTGATGCAGGTCCCGCAATAGAAGGCTTCGGCAATATGATGTTCTTCCAGGGCGAATGGAACACCCTCAATAACCTCGGAGCCGGTCTTGACTATAACTGGAGTATCCAAGGCTATGTTGGCTGGGCTGCACCCGATAGAAGCGCAGAAATCGCACTTGAAAGACTAAGTCTTCAGGATCACAACGAAAGTCGTGCACTTGAAGGATATAAGGTCTGGCGTCTGCTTCAGGGTCAGGAGACCAACGAAGCTCAGTGGACTTCTCTCACCCCCGGCGCAATCAGCGCAACTGCTTATCAGGATACCGGATGGGGAACCTTGCCGGATGGAGACTACAGGTGGGCTGTAAGAGCCGAATACACCGGTGGAGCTCTCTCAATTCCCGCATTCTCCAACACTCTTGAAAGACTCACTGAGATCGGAACCCTTGCCGGTTTCGTTCGCAACCAGGATGGAGAAGGAATTGCTAATGCAACGGTTTCCAGTGGACAATATAGTGCTATGACGAACGCCCAGGGCGCATATTCAATGATGTTGCCTGCCGGCAGCCACACCGTCGTTGCAAGTCATCCCAGTTATGTGAGCGGCAGTCAAAGCGGAATCATCATCGTCACCGGCCAGACCACGAACTTGGACTTCACTCTCGAACCCACCGACGTGGTGCTTTTGGATGACTTTGAAAGCTATCCCGACTTTGCGGCCACCTTCGATCCTTGGATAACACATGACCTTGACGGCTTAGTTACTTACGGCTTCTCGGGCATAAACTTCCCCGGAAGCGGAGAAGCTATGAGCTATATCATCTTCAATCCAAGTGCAACCAATCCTCCGATGGACTTTGATGCACACAGCGGCGACAAATTTGCTGCCTGTTTTGCATCACAAAACGGACTCAATAACGACTGGTTGATCACACCTCAGTTGCCCGGTGGCGGCTCAATCAAGTTCTGGGCTCGTACCTATATGGACTACGGTCTCGAACGCATGAAGATAGGTGTTTCTACCACAAGTAGCAACCCCAACGACTTCACCTTCATTCAGAATGGAAACTATATTGAAGTTCCGCTTGATTGGACTGAATATACCTTCGACCTCGGTGCTTATGCAGATGAAATGATTCATATCGCAATCAACTGCGTATCCGACGACTGCTTCATCTTCTTAGTTGACGATGTGGAAGTTCAAGGACCTCCCGTATCTACCGAAGATGAGATCGCACCGGTCGTAGTTACCGAACTTAAGAGCAACTATCCCAACCCCTTCAACCCTGAAACCACAATCGGCTTCAGCGTGAAGGAAAACGGACCTGTGAGCGTCAGCGTCTATAACGTCAAAGGCCAGCTTGTTCGCAATCTCGTCAACGACGTCAGAGCCGCCGGCAACCACAGCGTTGTCTGGAACGGTAAAGATAACAATGGCAGAGACGTATCCAGTGGTGTTTACTACTACAAGATGAACGCCGGTAAATACAGCTCTACCAAGAAAATGGTACTCATGAAATAATCTGTAGCTTAAAGCTATAAGATAAATAATGGGCTGCGTCCTAAATAAGGGATGCAGCCCTTTTTCATGCCTTGAATTTCTGTATATTTCGATGTCTATTCTATGGCTTAGAGTTTGCTTGTGAGGAGCTTTGTAATAAGTATGTGAAATCAGCAAGTTTATTGCAATTTTAGATAAATTGCTCAGATAAAATAGAAAAACACTGAATAAATATAAAATCTAAAAAAGAATGTTTGACAGCAAAGCGACATTTATTTAGAATGCCTTTTGAGGTATAGATGAATTTTAATAGTATCATAATCAAGCATATCCTGCTAATAATGGCTTTTTTTTGCCTGACTATAGGTGTGTCTTGGGCAAGTTATGAAATTCTGAACCCTACAGAATTGGATGCGATAGACACCATGCTTGCCTCTGAAGGTTTTGGATTGGAACATCTATCATTCTATAGAGATTGGGATACTTCCACGAAAGCAAAAAGCCCTTGGGTGATGAAGCTATTAAATGAAGGCGTGCATGCACTTGATCAAGTCTCGTACCTCAGAAAGATCATGGATAGCGGCGATAAGGGCGCAATTATAACACACTTAATGCATATCGCTTGGGATGTAGATACTCCTTTTGTAAGCCGTGAAGCCATCCGGTTTAAAAATCCTAAAGCGCTGTTTAAGTTCGCAGAAAAGCGTATGGACGATATCGCCTTGTTATGGGATACAAGCTTTGAAAAGCTAAGTGCGGAGCAAAGGGATAAGCTGCTCTCAATGCTGATCTTGACCCTCATAGAAAGCAGTGATCTTAAGCAATATCAATCCCTCTTTGAGCGCTATGATTTGCATGAGCCGGAGTCTTTTGATATTGAAGAGATGATAGAGCTCATCGAAATGGTGGATTTTGAGAGTATGGCGCGCGCAATCTGCGAAGCAAATGAAATGCATAAGATATTTGAACACAATAAGTTTGAAAATAAAAAGATAAAGTATTATAAGAGCCGACATGGGCTGATGATATATGGAAGCACTAACAATGATGCGTATTATGGGTTGCCTCGTAAATATAAGGATATCCCCGTTTGTGTGCTCATAGAGCCAGTGGGTAATGATGTATATGAGCTAAGCCTTTTTGCACATAAAGCTGCGCCTTTGGTCTTTTTCCTGGATTTTGAGGGAGATGATTTTTATCATAACAGCGATCCTTTCTTCAGCGGATTGGGCGGGATATTCATAGGCGCAGACTTGGCTGGTGATGATGTCTATGCCTTGCACGATCTTAGCTTCGCAGCGGTCTTGGGTGCATCTGTCTTTGAAGATAAAGAAGGAAATGACAGCTATCAGGGCGGGATATTCTCTCAAGGAGCCGCTATTTTGGGAATCTCGGCGCTGATTGACGAAGAGGGGAACGACTCCTATCGCGCACATGCCACGGCTCAGGCCTTTGGCGGATGTCTGGGTGCAGGGCTCTTGGCGGATTATGAGGGCTCGGATAGCTACTATTTGGGCGGAAGATATTTTCACGCACCGCTAATGCCTTTGGACTATAGAACTATGGGACAGGGCATGGGATTTGGGATGCGTCCACATCTTGCCGGCGGGCTGGGTTTGCTCTATGATAAAGATGGTAGCGACAAATACATAGGCGGAGTTTATGCTCAAGGTGTGGGATATTGGTATAGTGCCGGCATCCTCATCGATGAGGGCGGAAATGACGTTTATAACGCAGTTTACTATCCCCAAGGTTCGGGAATACACATGGCATGCGGAGTTCTCTATGACCACAGCGGGGACGACGCATATTATAGCCGTAATGGCCCCGGTCAAGGTGCAGGGCACGATTGGAGCTTTGGTATCTTGGTGGACGGAGGCGGAAACGATGCATATTCCATTCATGGCGGAAATGGCCTTGGGCTTTCTAACTCATTGGGAGTATTTGTAGATAGAGAAGGTAACGACCGCTATGAACGAGACGAGAGTCAGAACTATGGTAGTGCAAATTTTAGCCGCAGTACAGGCGGCATAGGCATCTTCTTGGATGGAGGCGGTGAAGACCTCTATCCCCAAGGAGAGATGGCAAATAACAGTAGCTGGCTCAAAGGCACTTATGGTTTTGGCATGGACGCAGAGCTATATGAAAAGCCTGAAGAAGAGGAGGAAGCGGCAACGGTCTATGATCAGGATGATCCTCCTGAGGAAGACGCTCCCATCAAAGAGATATTTGCCGCAGCGGCAGAGTGGGAAGTGGGCTCGGCAATTCAGCGCGTGAGAGAAGCGCGACGCATCATGAAAGAAAGAGCCGATGAAGCGATTGAATATATCTTAGAAAACAAGCTGGCGAATAACTCAGGCTTGGAGTATCGCGCTTTGCAGAGCTTGGCTGAATTTAGCGAAGACTTTAGGGATAGATTGCTCGAGCGTGCCACAGATGTGGATTCGCTGGTGGCAAAGACGGCTATCTCGCTTTTGGCGGGAGAGGAAGACCGCAGGCTCATCCCTATACTCAGTAATTACATCGAAAAAGGGCAATATCTGCCCACATGCATTTCATCATTGGGAATGTTTGACTTCCCTGAAAGCATAGAACTTTTAACATCATATCCAAACCCCGAAAACGAGCGATTGAGATTCCTCAAAGTTCGCTCTATAAGCATGCATAAAAGCGACGCTGCAAAAGAAGCTCTAAGGAGCTTTGAGGATGACGATTCATTTCTCATACAGGCGCTTTTGCGAAAGATAAATAAGGACGATATATGATTCCACAAAAAGAAATATTTGAAAACTACCTCAAAGAAATAAGACCGGAGAACGCGGATGTTCTCATGGGTCAATTTGAACACTATCACAAACTATTGGTGAGTCACAATAAAAATGTTAATCTAATCTCGCGAAAAATGTCGCCGGATGACTATTGGGTCAATCATTTTCTTGACAGCTTGCTGGCTGTGGAATGTTTGGAGTTAGAAGGAAAGACGGTGCTGGATTTTGGCACGGGCGGAGGATTGCCCGGTATCCCCATCAAGCTCTTGGTTCCCGAGGGCGAGATGGTCTTACTGGATAGCATCAATAAAAAGATCAAGGCATTGGGCGAGATAGTGGCTGCGCTGAAACTGCCCAAGACGGGCGTAGAATGCTCTCGTTTGGAAGATTATGCCTATGTGGCACGCAGACCCAGCTTCGACTTCATCCTGTGCCGTGCAGTGGCTCTTGAGGAGCGCTATCACTCACCGCTGAGGCGACTGTTGAAGCCTTCAGGCAAGTTTATTATGTATAAATCTCGTAATCTTGACGATCTCAGCGGGATACGCCATGAAGAGATATGCATGAAAAAAGACGATATCTTAGGCGAGCGCAGGCTGATATCTGTGGCTCAGAGAGACTTGATGATACGATAGTATTTTAAGGAAAATATAAGCAATATGGCAAAGATTATTACGGTTGTAAATCAAAAAGGCGGAGTGGGGAAGACCACGACGAGCGTGAATCTCGCAGCGGCATTGGCCGTTCTGGAAAAGAAGACTCTTCTTATCGATTTTGATCCACAAGGCAACGCCTCCAGCGGAGTGGGAATTGATAAGGATAAGGTTGAGTATCAATCCTATGACGCTCTTATAGGAAGAGTACCCATTACGGATTGCATCTTGCCTACGGATACCAAAAACCTCTTTTGCGTTCCGGGAAACATAGACCTCACCGGTGCAGAGATAGAATTGGTGCACGAATTTGCACGTGAACACAAGCTCAAAGAAGCGCTTCAGCCCATCTTAAACGATTGGGATTATATACTGATAGATTGCCCGCCTTCCTTGGGACTGCTCACGGTGAATGCCATGACGGCTTCCACGGATGTGATAGTTCCCATTCAGTGTGAATATTATGCGCTGGAAGGGGTTAGCCAATTGCTTACAACTATAAGACTCATACAAAAGAACTTAAATCCGGGGCTGGGGATCATGGGCATATTACTCACTATGTACGACAAACGCGTGAATCTCTCCATGCAAGTTGCGAAAGAGGTTCATCGCTATTTCAAAGAAAAAGTATTTCGCAGCGTGATACCACGAAATATCAAACTCACTGAAGCACCGAGCTTTGGCAAGCCTATCTTTCTCTATGATATTCGTTCGCCTGGTGCGATGAGTTACTTAAATCTGGCAAATGAAGTGGTGGAACGCTCTGTATAAAGAGGAAATGTTATGAATGAAAAACTTGGTCGCGGACTCTCTGCTCTCATCCCGGATACCGTTGGTGAAAGCACGCCAAATCAAGGGGGGATAGGTGTTCTGCCCGTCGCACGGATAAGAGCAAATCGCTATCAGCCGCGTAAGAGCTTCGATGTGGAAAAGCTGCGCGAGCTCTCACAATCCATCCTCGAAAATGGCATTATTCAACCTCTCATCGTCACCAAAAGCGAAGGGAGCGACTATGAGCTCATAGCCGGAGAAAGACGCCTGGAAGCCGCGAAACTTGCGGGCTTGGAAAGCGTTCCGGTGGTGATCCGCTCGGTTTCCGAGAAAGAGCAGCTGCAGATGGCAATCATAGAAAACGTGCAAAGAGAAGACCTCGATCCAATCGAGGAAGCGCTTGCCTATCAAACTATGGCAGAAGATTTTGAGCTTACCCATGCCCAAATTGCGCAAATCATAGGAAAAGATAGAGCTACCATCAGCAACAGCCTCAGATTGCTTAAACTACCGGCGGAAGTGATAGAAATGATAGCCGCAAGCCAGCTGAGTGCGGGGCATGGACGCGCCATCCTCATGGCAAAAGAGGAATTGCAACTGGCTTTTGCACAGCATATCCTGAAATATCAACTCAATGTGAGGCAAGCCGAAGCCAAGGCCAAAGACTTTAGTCTGCAAGAAAATAGGGCGGCAGAGAAACGCTATTCGGATAACAGCCGCTATCTTGAACAGGAGTTTAGAAAGGTCTTTAACCTGCGCGTAAAGGTTCAGGAAAGCCGCGGCAAAGGCAAGATCACATTGGAATATAATAATCCATACGAATTTGAACAAATAATAGAAACATTAGAAAAAATGAGGTAAAAATGAAGAACATTCTTGTTACAGGCGGCGCGGGCTTTATCGGCGCAAACTACATCCATTTTATGTTTAACGATCCCAATTTTGAAGGAAAGATTCTCAATCTCGATGCGCTGACCTATGCGGGGAATCTGCAATCCCTTAGCGAAATCGAAGAACGCTTTGGCGGCAAGCGCTATTTCTTTGAGCATGCAAGCACTTGCGATAAAGATAGAGTGCATAAGATCATCATGGATTTTAAGCCGGATACGATCGTGAACTTTGCCGCAGAATCACATGTGGATAGGTCTATCGATGGTCCCTTGGAATTTATCGAGACAAACGTGACGGGAACTGCTGTGATGCTCATCGCAGCGATGGATTATTATAGAGGCCTTTCCGATGAAGAGAAAGAAGGCTTCCGCTTCCATCACGTATCCACGGACGAAGTCTATGGCTCCTTGGGAGATACAGGACTCTTCTTAGAGACCACGCCCTATGATCCTTCCTCACCATATTCAGCTTCCAAGGCGGCGAGTGATCACCTGCTCAGAGCGTGGCACAGAACCTTTGGACTTCCCATCACAATCTCCAACTGCTCCAATAACTACGGCGGCTATCAGTTCCCGGAAAAGCTGATCCCGCTCATGGTGCTGAATTGCTTAGAACACAAACCTTTGCCCGTCTATGGCGAGGGGCTGAACGTGCGCGATTGGCTCTACGTGACCGATCACTGTGAAGCCATCAATACCATCATCAAAAAAGGCAGAATAGGCGAGACCTATAACGTTGGCGGACATAATGAAATCAAGAATATCGATATCGTCAATACCATCTGCGAGATCTTAGACGAGATGGAGCCTTCCAAAGAGGTGAAAAGCTATAAGGAACTGATTACCTTTGTTCAGGATAGACCCGGGCACGATATGCGCTATGCCATTGATGCGAGCAAGATTGAAAACGAACTGGGCTGGGTTCCCAAAGAGACCTTCCCCTCCGGTATCCGCAAGACGATTGCTTGGTATCTGGAAAATAGACAGTGGTGGAAAAACATCCAAGATAAGAGCTATCAACAGGAGCGTTTGGGCTTGATCAAATAAGCCTTAATTGCTATTGAAAGTGATATATGCCGGCTTCCTTGGTGGAGCCGGTTTTTGGTATGTATATAATATTTTCTATGTTGATTTGAATAGTAGAACACGGATTGAATGGATTAGCTGTGCTGCGCTTAGTGAATTGGTGCGCAAGCGTTCCCGTTGCCGCATGCGCTCCAGCGCATCCAGTAGCTTAGAAACAGCCTTGAGTTCAGGATTTTGATGGTATGGATGCCAAATGCTAAACTCTCAAGCCGAGAAATAAAAGTAGCACATTAGCATCACCTGCTTTTCCATTCACAGACTGAAAACTCTGTTTTCATTGGCAATGAGGACGCTTCCAAAACCGCCTACATCATCCGACTTTCTGGATTCGCTTCGCTCACGTTTGATTGGATGTGCTTCGCACATTTTTAACGGGTTCATGGGCAACAAGATGTTACCCGCCCAAGAGCGGAAGCTGACGCTCGTTAACCAAGAAAACGCAGTTTTCTATTCTCTATCTATATGGATGTTTTAACGTATCCGTTGTCGTGATAAACAATTTCAAGCCAAAAACTCATAAAAATATGCAAAATAATTGTCATTCATAAAAAGATAGCTAAGATGCTTTATAATAAAGCTTTCACATGGGTCGTCTTGCCATGCGCTGAAAAATACTTTAAGAAAAACAAAAATAAATGCCGTTTCGTCTTCTCAATTTTCGCGTTTTCGACACTATACTAATAGAGACCTAAATTAAGGAGAATAAAAATGAAAACACTTGACTGAAAAATGAATTTGTATAAGCATGGATTTGTTAGATAAATTAAATATAGAATGTGCTTAACAAGGGATCAGCACGATGCCCTCATAGAACCAAAAACAAAGGGTTGGAATTTACACCAACTTTTGAGACATAACAAAAGTGGAAACTTTGCTACACACAGATTTATTGTAAAATAAGAGATTAAAATGAAAACCCTTGACCTGAAAACAGTGCCGATTAATATCGCGTTCAATGATCTTCAATTAAAAAATGATATGGCAAAGAGCATAAGGATGTTCTTGCAAAACTTTATAAAAAGATGTTGGAATTTACACCCACCCTTGAGACTTAACAACAAACTAAGGATCAACTTAGGAGGAATGATGGTTCCGAGAAAAATTGTTTTAGCTTTCATTTTAATTATTACGCCTATATGTGTCATCCATGCTCTAAACGACATGCCTCTGCTGGCGCAATTGCAAGGTGAGCATAACATGTCTTCTTTTGGTTACAGCATAATGAGCTTAGACTTTAACCATGATGGCTATGATGATTTAGTAGTATATTCTATGGCTTATGGATATCAGTATCAACAAAGCCCATCCCGTGGCAAAGTTTACATCTATTATGGTGGTCCCGGTTTTAGTTCCGCCTCAGAGCCTGCCATTACTTTAGAGGGTGATTATCCCGAAGGTGAGCAGAGAATTATTAGCTCAATCAGAAGTCCTGGCGATATAAATGGAGATGGATTTGACGATCTCATTATTGGGGATAGAAACCCAGATATTCCCGGAAGTGTTAGATATCGGTTTTACTTTGGTGGAACAAGCGATTTATCAAGCCCTGATAGGATTGAATATCCTCTGCACGGTGAAAGAATATATAGTATGTACGCACTTGGTGATGTTGATGGAGACGGTTTTGGTGATGTCGGAATTTGCTACCATATAAACCGCTATACTTATTTCGATATTTTATGGGGAGGATCTTTTACCCGGCAAAACATACTTAGTTTAGACTTTCAAACCGGAACTCCTGACGGATCAATTATTGGAATCGGCGACATAAACGGCGATGGATATGATGATTTTTCCATAGGATATCTTGGTGAGGAGCAGGGAGCTGTAAGATATTCTACTATCAAAGTATATTATGGAAATAGTAGCAGAGTATTTGATGATTATACACTTTTGGTCGATACTCCCGTTTCCATTACGAGAAAATGTATAGCACTTGGAGACATAAACAATGATGGGTTTGACGATTTCTTAGGATATTGTGACAGCCGGGGCATGAATGTTTGGTTTGGAGCTGATGCTGACATTACACCGGAGCCGGGTGTCAGCCTAAACCCAATATTTTTTGGAAATGCAAAGATGCGTGGCGTGAAGCATGGAGACTTTAATGGCGATGGTTTCAGTGACGTAATCGCAGCCACTTATCAAGGGCGTAGGTTTGCAGTCTGGTTAGGCTCAGAAAATATGGATGGAATTGCCGACTGGCAGAAAGTAAATACATTGGAAAATTATGGCTTTGATGTTGCAGTAGGTGATTTTAATGGTGATGGATGTGATGACATTGCGATTTCTGCACCGCGTGAGGAGGGAGCATGGCCACATCATGATTTTCGCGGTTATGTATTTGTTTATGCAGGTAATCCTGAGTTGGTATCTAATCATGACCTCATTGCTCCACCGGTGAAAGATCAACTTATTTTAAGCCTGAGTCCCAATCCTCTGCGGACTAATGATGAGATCACGATTTCGCTGACGGGATTAGAAAAGAGTATAGGAAAGCCCATAACAATCGAAATTTTCAACATAAAGGGGCAAGCTTTACATCAATTAGAAATTAGCAGCATATCGTCTGATAAATTGGTCAGGTCAATCAATCTCTCCAATTATCCAACGGGTTTATATCTATGCAGAGTAAAGATCGGCGAGCGTGCTACTACTAAGAAATTTACTATTATAAAATAAGGAGAATAAAAATGAAAAAGTATTATACCCTATATTTGCTTCTTTTATTGCTCGTTCCGATTATGGCAAATGGCCAATATTCCGCCAAACTTCATAACTTAAATTCAGGAGTATTTTTCCTGAGAGTATCACGGCAAGGTGGAAGCTTTGCAACACACAGGTTTACTGTAAAATAGGAGAATGAAATGAAGTCCAAGATTAGTCTTATCTTTATGCCTCTGCTTCTAATATTGAGCATGCTTTTCACCCCCCTGTTTGCCACAAACGATATGTCGATAATTGCAGAATTTCAGGGAGAACATCATTATTCCGGCTATGGCAACACATTAGAAAGCTTAGATTTTAACGGCGATGGCTATGCGGATTTAGCTGTCTTGTCTAGATTTTATGGCTATACAGAAGGTGTAGGTGGCACCTGTGGGAAGGTATATATCTATTATGGGGGACCAGACTTTTGCTCTGCTACAAGTCCCTCGCTAACCCTCACCGGTGCAACCGATAGGGTTATAGTAGACATGTACAATGTTGGCGATATTAATGGTGACGGCTATGATGATTTGTGTGTTTATGATTATGTTCCACAACACAGCCGTGAGGATATAAGGATTCGCTTCTATTTTGGTGGCCGTGAAGATCTTGATTATCCGGATCATGTGATATTTCTTCCCTGGAATTCTTATGTTTTACGCGTCAGTAAGATAGGGGATTTTGACGGAGACGGATTCGGTGATGTGGGTCTGCATTATGTTTTAAGGCACCCCCCCCTATGTCGAGAAATACAGTATTATGTGGGGAGGAAGTCTTGAAGAAGAGGTTGTGTTGGAATATGCTTATAATAATGCAATAAGCTCAATCTGTGGTATAGGTGATATTGATGGAGATGGCTACAAAGATTTTTCCTTGGGTTTTACCAATCCGGACCCCATTACCGGTTATCATAAGATCAGAATCTATCACGGAAACCCCGACCGGGACTTTAGCGATTATGATGTCTTGATTCAAACTCAAGAACCCATTACCAAGGACTGCAGACCGATAGGAGATGTGAATGGCGATGGCTTTGACGACTTCATGGGCTATTACTCAAATGATGGAATGCATGCCTGGTTGGGAGGGACAAATATAGCTTACGACACTCCAGGTTTCAATTTTACTCCGGGCTGGAGTGGTGATGAATCTTCACGTTGTCTCAAATTTGGAGACCTTAATGGTGATGGTTTTGATGATGTGGTTGGCACAAACTATAACCAAGGAAAGTTCTCCGTATGGATGGGTTCAGAGCAAATGAACGGCACATCGGACTTAATTAAAATTAGTGGATATAATAATTTTGGTTATGGCATTGCTGTAGGAGATTTTAATGCTGATGGCTTCTGCGATATTGCTATCGGTGCTCATAAACCAAGCCCGTACTCGGGTAATCATGATTTTAGGGGATATGTCTTTATATATGGCGGAAATGAGTATTTGAAGGATACCACTGTATCTAATGATGATCTCGTTGCTCCACAAGTGAAAGATCAATTACATATTAGCATCAGTCCAAATCCTGTTCGGACCTCGGATGGAGTGGCACTATTAACCGCAACGAGTAAAAAGCCTTTAGCAGTCATTGAAGGGACCTTATCCATTTTTAATATCAAAGGACAGCTTGTTTATAGGGAAAAGATCCCTGTCAATCATTCTAAAGTGGAACACAACATTAACTTACAGCAATTCGCTACCGGGATTTATCTTTGCCAAATGTCTTTAGGAGACAAGCAGGCTACAAAGAAACTAATCATAATAAAATAGGAGATGTATTATGAAAAACACGTACATTATATTAACACTGGCTTTGTTTTGTTTGGGTTGCCTTTATGCCGTTGAAGCCGATGAATACTTGATAGGAGCTTACTCTCAGTGGAGAGTTGATTATGAAAACAGTGATCCCGCCGGAGCTGTCGACGGAAGTTAAAAATGCACCACAAACGGAAGTTTAAATTGCACCAGATTAAACTATCCATTATTAGTCCTCTTAACCTAAGAGTTAGGAGGAACCATGAAAGGAGTCCCAGTGTACCAGCAGGTTCAAGCATTTTTAGCGAAAGGTTTCAGTTACCGGCAGATTGCCAGAGAGCTGGAGATCGACCGGCGAACAGTGAAGAAGTATGCAAACTTGCCACTATCTGATGCCGCAGATTATTTTGAAAGAGGCGTAGTTCGGGCAAGTGGCTTTGATATAGCCAAAGATTTTATAATATCAAAGCTATTAGCGTATCCCAAGATTAGAACTAGCAACTTGTATCATCAAGTACTTGAGCGATATAGCGAGATTACTTTAGGAGAACGTGCGTTTCGTAACTATGTAAACAAGATCAAGGCTTCATTAGAACTTTCATCTACAAGTAAACGCTATTTCGAGCCCGTCACAGAATGGCAAGCAGGCAAGTATATGCAGGTTGATCCCGGCGAGCAAAGCATCGTGTTACAGAATGGTTCACGAATGAGAATACATTTTGTCAGCTTTGTTTTATGCCATTCACGTTATATGTATGTGCATTATTCTACAAAGCCTTACAATACTGATATGTTTATAGCCGCTCACTTGGCAGCATTCCGTTATTTTGGCGGGATTCCCCATCATGGCATCTATGATCAAACCAAGTTGGTTGCAATCAGCGAATCTTATCGTGAAGTCGTGTATAACTCACTTTTCCAACGTTTCTTTTTAAGCCGTAATTTCCAAGCAATAGTTTGCGAAGGATATGATCCGCAAAGCAAGGGAATGGTGGAAAAGAGCATTGATTATATCAAAAGTAGTTTTCTGTATGGCAGAGAGTTTGCAGGCATTGAAGACCTTCGTAATCAAAGTGCACACTGGTTATCAACTGTAGCTAATGTTCGCACACATAATACGACTCTACAGCAGCCTGCATATCTGCACTCTGAAGAGCAAAGCAGTTTACTGCCCTTATCTGCCCACGACTATCCGCCTGCATGCCGCAAGGTCGATAAGACGGGACTGTTTAGCTTTCAAGGTCGATACTATTCAGTTCCATACCATCTCCAGAGCCAAGAGGTTGAAATTCGGACAATTGATAATACTCTAGAGGTGGTTGATCCGAGAACAAGTGAGATAGTGGCTACTTGGGATACTATTAGTAACAACAGCAGAATCAATAAGAATAAGAACCACTATATCGACTATAGTCAACAACTTAAAGATGAATTTGAACTAAGCGTAAGATTCTTAGATGAGATGGGAATTCCCGATGCAGAGAAGCTACTTTTAAGACTGAAAGAAGACAATCCAAAGCATCCACGATGCCAAATTCGCGGTATTCGCAGTATATTCAAGAAGTATCCATTGAGATTAGTACTTTCATCCATGGACGAGATAAGGTCATTCCCCACAATAAGTTGTCATAGAATCAAGAACTTGCTGTCGGTAAAGCAGCAGACTGTTTTGCAAAAGAAATCAAAACAAACGGTGCCGCAAAATATCGATAAGTCAATAAGTGAAAATCGTTTCCGCAATTTAGAATACTATAATCAAGTAATAAGCGGAGGATTCAATGATTAGCAAATTGCAAAAAAGTTTAACAGACATCCGTTGCAGTCATGCAGCTCGGGCATTGGAAGAAATCCTACATCAAAGCAATGCCAACGATGATTCAAATGCCGAATTCTTAGTCAAATTGTTGGATTGCGAGATTTATCATCGTAATCAGAATCGTCTCAAGCTACAATACCGTAGGGCTTTCTTGCCTAGTGATAAAGACTTAGAAAGCTTTGATTTCAGCTTTCAGACATCGATATCAAAGCGACAAGTGAATTCCTGGTTAGACTTTATTTGGCTGGACAATAGAGAAAACAAGCT
>FZPS01000110.1_pt31 | contig 36583 bp, 32 predicted proteins | sample 1817821 | NCBI WGS metagenome assembly FZPS01 (sample SAMEA104158645, study PRJEB21678) | metagenome | place: Germany | collected 2015-04-21 | reverse complement strand
AGTAGTGCAAACATAAGCCCTAGCTTAGACCTATCATTTGTTTTTGGTATATCCTCAGTATCCTGTGGTCCTGTTGTCTCCTCAGGCTTTGCTGACTCTTCTGGTTTTGTGGTCTCCTCAGGCTTTGCTGACTCTTCTGGTTTTGTGGTCTCCTCAGGCTTTGTGCTCTCTTCTGGTTTTGTGGTCTCTTCAGGCTTTGTTGTTTCCTCTGGATCTTGTGGGTCCTCTGGGTCTTCAGGATCCTCTGGATCCTCTGGGTCTTCTGGGTCCTCTGGGTCCTCTGGTTCTTCTGGTTCTTCTGGGTCCTCTGGATCTTGTGGGTCCTCTGGATCTTGTGGGTCCTCTGGATCCTCTGGGTCTTCTGGGTCCTCTGGGTCCTCTGGGTCCTCAGGATCCTCTGGATCCTCTGGTTCTTCTGGTTCCTCTGGGTCTTCACTATAACTGAGATTTAAAGTACCACTTAAAAGTAACTCTTCATAAGTTGGATTTGAACCAGTCTTAACTGTAAATCCTACCGACTCCACTGTAGGGTCTGTACTCATAAAATTACCATCTTTATAAGTAATTGCTGAGGTAGGATCATCAAATTCTGGACTATTTAGTTGTATACTTGTACTATAGCCTTCTACACTGTTACCTGTGAGGGTCAATTCAATAGTTTGCCCATCAATTCTAACATAATCTAAGTCTAATTTGTCCAATCCACTTAAATCAAGCTCACTTAGATTGTTTTCAGAGCAGTCCAGTACCCATAACTTGCTTAAGTCACTTACATCAAGCTCACTTAAGTTGTTTTCAAAGCAGTACAAATACTCCAAATCGCTTAGGCCACTTAAATCAAGCTCACTTAGATTGTTTTCAGAGCAGTCCAGTACCCATAACTTGCTTAAGTCACTTACATCAAGCTCACTTAAGTTGTTTTCAGAGCAGTACAGGAACTTCAATCTGCTTAACCCACTTACATATAGCTCACTTAGATCATTACTATCGCAGACCAGTTTCTCCAATTTGCTTAAGCCACTTACGTCTAACTCATTTAGATTATTGTCAGAGCAGTCCAGTGTCTGCAAATAACTTAAGCCACTTAAGTCTAACTTACTTATATTATTATCATAGCATTCCAGTATCCATAACTTGCTTAAGTCACTTACATCAAGCTCTTTTAGATTGTTTCTAGAGCAGGACAGGTACTCCAATCTGCTTAACCCACTTACATATAGCTCACTTAAGTTGTTTTGAGAGCAGGCCAGATACTGCAAATCGCTTAGGCCACTTACATCAAGCTCACTTAGATCATTCCTAAAGCAGTACAGGCGCTCCAGTTTGGTTAAGCCACTTACGTCTAACTCATTTAGATTATTGTCATAGCAGTCCAGGTCCTGTAAACTACTTAAGCCACTTACATCTAGCGTCCCAGATAGATCTAACTGCCTTAAAAATAAATGTGTAATTCGCCTATTACTTGGACCTTCAGACCATATCATATAGTCATCCCAATCACTTGGAACCGATGAACCATCTTCTGTAGCCTTTTGCAAGTCTAGCCCGTTATTTTCAATTATATTGTTGATAACTTTAATATCATCAACATGATATGTAGCTTCCTCCGCTCCTGCTGCCACTGTAGGTATCATCATCACTATCATACTAATTATAACTATGTATGATAGTATTCTTTTCCTTGATCTAGAATTTTTCATAAAACCCCTCCTTTTAAACTCCTTACTTATTTTATCTGGTGTGTTAGTTTGCCCTATCTCTAATACACCTTGATTGCTACACAGTTATATGCTCCATACTAGCGTCTTGAATTGAGTATGTAAAAAGTGGCCTGGCGCTTGATTATATATTTACCACCTCCTAGAGATTACGGGGAGCACCGTATTTGTTCTATTTACTCAAACATCAACCTCCTACTGTGTACAGGAGGTGAGCAAGTCTCAGCTAATAGGGTATCCACCTAGACATACAAGTTAAACTACCAACAATGATAAATTTGGGCTTATGGCAGAATAAATAATATGTAAGTGTACAAGAATATAGTGAACGCAATGAAGTTTTAGGATCTTGTTGCTACATTTTGGTTTGTATTTACGATCACAGGGGTATTATACCTCTATCTGGATTTTATGTCAACACTTTTGTGATTAAAGCAATCTTTTGTAAACCAGGATATTGGTGCACAATGTTTTTCCAATATAATAGATTTGCTAATGAAAAATGGGTCCTAATTATTTGCTAATTGCTATTGACAAAAATATGCAGTATGATATAATTAATTGCACACAATATAATTGTTTAAAACTTTTTTAGGAGGATAAGATATGTCAATATATAAATATGAATACACGTCTATCGAGGGCAGGCCAGTTAAGATGTCTGAGTACAGTGGCAAGGTGGTTCTGATAGTAAACACTGCTAGTGAGTGTGGCTTTACACCACAGTACGAGGGACTGCAAAAGCTTTATGAAAAGTATAAGGATCAGGGACTTGAGATAATAGGTTTTCCATCTAACCAGTTTAAGGGTCAAGAACCTGGCAGTGATGAGGAAATAGCGACCTTTTGTCAGGTCCGCTTTGGTGTTACTTTTCCCCTATCACAAAAGGTTGAAGTCCGCGGCGAAAATGCCATACCCCTATACCAGTACCTGACCTCACAAAAGGGCTTTAAAGGCTTTGGTAAAGGCTTAAAGGCAAAGGGCTTTGAAACAATGCTAAAAAGTATTTACAAGGATAGCTATGGCGACGATCAGATCAAATGGAACTTTACCAAGTTTCTTGTAGACCGAGAGGGCAAGGTCTATAACCGCTATGAGCCAACCGTTGAACCAGAGGATATGGCAAAAGATATTGAGGGATTGCTTGCGTGAGTAAAGACCTATTAAAACTAGAAAAGCAGCTCTGCTTTCCCCTTTATGTCGCATCTAAAGAGGTGGTCAGCAAGTATAAGCCCTTTCTTGAGAAAATAGACCTGACCTATACTCAATATATCGCCATGATGGTTTTGTGGGACAAAAAAGTAATAAGTGTAAAGGACCTAGGTGCATACCTATATCTTGATTCAGGTACCCTTACCCCTCTACTAAAAAGGCTAGAGGCCAAGGGCTATGTCAAGAGGATGCGGTCAAAGGATGATGAGCGTATTGTAAATATCCACTTGAGCCAAGAGGGGCTTAAGCTAAAGGAAAAGGCTCTCAATATCCCTGTGCAGATGGCCGCTTGCATAAACCTGACTCAGGAGGAAGCTACAAGCTTATACAAGCTTTTATACAAGATAATCGGACAATAGTTAATTGGCTGCCTAATTGCGCAGCCTGTTTTTTTCTAAATTTTAGGGACTTAAGGTTACAGACCAGCTTTAGCCTATAGATCAGTTTTAGTTTATAGGACAACTTGCTACTTTGTCCTCTTCCTTGTACTTGCTAAATGTTTTGTATATAATAAAGGGCAAATATTACAGGAGGGATACCATGACCCTACAGCAGCTCCGGTATGTAATAAAAATTGTAGAGTATGGCTCTATTACAGAGGCTGCCAAACAGCTATATATTACCCAGCCTAGCCTTTCTGCAGCAATAAAGGACCTAGAAAATGAGCTTGGGATTGAGATATTTCACCGGACAAGCAAGGGCATAAGCCTGACTGTTGACGGCAGGGAGTTTCTCTCCTATGCCCGCCAGGTAATTGAGCAAACAGAGCTACTAGAAAGGCGTTATATGGACAAAAAGCCCTCAAAGCAGCTATGCACTATATCTACCCAGCACTATGCCTTTGCAGTTAATGCTTTTGTAGAGCTACTCTTAGGACTTGACGTTGATGAGTACGAGTTTACCCTTAGAGAGACTAGGACCTATGAGATTATCGAGGATGTTAGGGACTATCGCAGCGAGATAGGGATAATATACCTAAGCGATTTTAATGAAAAGGTAATAAACAAGCTATTAGTTGAAAACCACCTGACCTTTAACCTCCTCTTTGAGGCTGACCCCCATGTCTTTATTAGCTCTAGACACCCGCTGGCAGGTAGAGAGGCCATTACTCTTGATGATTTAGAGGACTACCCCTTTCTAGCCTTTGAGCAGGGGATAAACAATTCTTTTTACTTTTCGGAGGAAATCCTAAGCACTGTACCTAGAAAAAAGACTATCCATGTTAGCGACCGGGCTACCCTCTTTAACCTATTAATTGGTCTAAATGGCTATACCATCTGCTCAGGGGTCTTAAGTAGTGACTTAAATGGTGATAACATTATATCCGTTCCCCTATTAACAGAGGAAAAAATGCGAATAGGCTGGATAGCCAATGAAAAGACCCACCTTAGCCAGCTGGCCCTAGACTATATTGAAAAGCTAAAAGGTGTCATAAGAGGCTACGGCTTTGATGTAGACTAAACACAAAAGCCCCTGCTAAGCTAAAAGCGGGGGCTAATTTTATAAAATCGATTAAATTTTACTAGGCCCTAAATAGGTCAGGTAGCACATTGTATATAAATTGGTTGACCCAGTGCCAGTTATGGACTCCTCCATCGGCCTCTATAAAGTAAAGATTTGCTTCATTTAAATCACTTCCATAAACAAAGGGGTCACCTATCTCCTTCATAGCCTCTATCTGGGGTTTCATATTAGGATAAGCAATATCCTCCTTGCCACAGGCGCAAAGCAGGTAAAAATCCTTGCTACTAAAGCCAGCATCCTTGCTAGCCTTTGCTAAAAGTTCGGCTGTTTCTACCGCCTTTTCTCCCCCACCCCTTTGGGCCAAGGCCCAGCAGTCTCCACATAGGGGAACAAAGTACTTTATGTAGTCTAAGGCCTTTAGAAAGGTTGACCAGGTGGCAACAGAGCCCATGGAAAAGCCTCCAATCGCCCTATAGGCCCGGCTAGCCTTTATGCCTTTTTCATCTTTTGATAAGAGGTAGCTATTGTATCTAGTCTCCACATAGGGGATTAGGTCCTCGACAAGCTCCTCGTAGAAAAAGTCCGTCTCCACTATGGGCAAGGGATGGTCTAGCCCCTGCACATGGGAAAGGACGGGATCGTTTTCCCTTTTCTTTTTATCGCCATAAAAGGTGGGAGTAACAACAATCAAGGGCTCAATATCCCCATTTGCTATCATATTGTCCAAGATGTTTTTAAGCTCCCTGTTCTCCCCTGGGCCGCCAAATAGGAGGTTCTCATCCTCCCCGCCCCCATGAAGCAGGTAAAAGACCTTGTAGCTTTTTTCCTTGTCAGCCTGGTTGTAGCCATAGGGAAGATAGACATTGGCATGCTTGCTAGTCCCATTTACAAGGCTTGCTAGCTCATAGTATATGCTTTCTATGACTCCCTTTTTCGCACTCTCCCTTCGGTATTGGTCCGGTAGTGGTATAAAGGCCTTGTCCCCTCCTATCCCTTGAGACCTACTCTTTTCTTTTGCCATTTTAGATTCTCCTCTCCTTTAAAGATGAACCACTTTAAAATTTATATTAGACTTAACTTTTGTTAGCATAGCTTACACTACTTTTCCTTTGGTAAATATTAAATAAAAGCATTGTAGCTAGTATTAGGCAGGCACATACAAAAAACAGGGTTCCATAGCCAAAGCTATCTGATATCCTGCCCCCCACCATTGGCCCAAATCCCTGGCCAATATCGGCTCCAATGTAAAAGGTACTAGTAGCTACCCCCACCCTAGCAGGATCAACTCTTTTAATTGACTCTGTCTGCAGGGCTATCTGCCCTGTTCCCTGGCCCATGGATTTTAAAACTGATGCTAGTAGGAGGATTAAAAGGCTAGGGGCTATGCCTATTAGGACCATAGACCCTGCAGTTAGGATTAGGGCTATATTTACAATAAGGCTTAGGCCCTGCTTGTCCACAAGTCTACCAACAAAAAGGCGGAGGACAAAAAGGACAATAGCACCTAGAGAGAAAAAGAGGCTAACGTTGGCAATATTTCTGTCCTCTCCTAGTAAAATCAGAAAGGAGCTAACTATACCATTAGAAAAGGAAAATATCCCTCCTACCATGGCATAAACAATAACCTCCTTAGCTATTAGGGAATTTAGGCTAAGCCTTGGCCTTTGGCCTTTTTCAATAGGACCTAACCCTTTATTATCCTTTGTATAGTCTAGCCGAGTTAATAGTCCTGCCCCTGTAAAGGATAATAGGGCAATCATCAAAAAGAGTAGGCTAAAGCCATACCTGCCCTCTATATATACTCCTAGACTAGGGCTAACAACTTGGGCTACCACTTGGCCTAGGCCATAATAGGCTAGACCCTCCCCCATCCTGTCCTTGGGTATGTATTGAGTAACTAGGGCAATGTTTACGGTACTACCCAGGCCAAAGGAGGCCCCATGTAGGACCCTAAAGAAAAAGAGCATGGGAACATTTCTAGACAAGCTATAACCAACTAGCGAAATACCTATTAGGATATTTGCCAAAATGCATAGCTGCTTTTTATTTACCCTATCGACCGTCACTCCTGCAAGGGGCCGTACCACAAGGGCTGATATAGAAAACATACCCGCTATAATACCTGCTATCGACAGCGAATCTGATATCCTAAGGGCATATTTTGAGATAATAACATAGACCATGTTAAAGCCCATGTTGGTTATAAGGGAAACTAGCATTAGGTAAATATAGGACCTGTTCCACAGAGATTTTTTTGTACTATGAATTTTGCTTTCCTCTACTGTATCTTCTTTTAGCAATGGGCTACTCCTTTTACTTTGATTGACTCTAAATCACCCTAGATTTTCATAAATCCGCTCTAGCATGGATAGGAAAAGGTCTATTTCCTCTTTACTAAAGCCCTTAAAGCAAAGCTTTTCAACTTCATCCATTACCCTTTCTACCTCTAGCTCTAAGGCCCTTCCCTTATCTGTTAGGCTAACTCCTAAGGCCCGCTTGCCCGACTCATAGGCCAAGGCCTCCCTTTTAACAAGGCCCCTTTCCTCCATGGCCGGCAGTATGCTAGTTATTGTAGGGGGCTCTACGTCACAGGCCCTAGCTAGGTCCTTTTGCATACAGGTTCCTAGTTCACTCAAGGCCTCAAGGATTTTCGGCTGGCCTGGGGATAGGCCAAGATCCGCAAACTGACTCCTAGAAATTTTATGGTGTGAGTTTGAAAGCTTGATTAAAAGCTTGTGAAATTTTTTATCCATATCCTTCTCCTAAAGCTAAACTATCAAAAGCTAATTAGATATCTAATTAGACCTCTAACTATATAAAAGCATAGGCCCTTTAAATTGTCAATAGCCTATGGCCTATACTAAATTAGATATGAAAAATTATAGTCTCTTAGATCCAATCGTCCTTTAACTTGAGCCTGTAATTTAAGTAGTCAGCCTTTAGGCTTGGCCTTTCTGACCAAAAGCTATTAAAGGCATACATAGCCTTTAGGGCACTCAGGCTAATATCATGCTCAATTAGTTCTGTGTCCTTTAAAAGGCTCTCCTCTACACCTAGGTTTTTAAGTAGCTGTTCAACTATCCTATGCCTCCTTAAAAGAAAGTCCCCTATGGTCCTTCCCTCTACAGTCAGCCTTATCATGCCATATCTTTGGTAATCTACTAGGCCCAGCTTGTATAGCCTTTGCACTATTTTTGTGACCGAGGAGGGCCGAACATTTAGCCTATCAGCTAGCTGCTTTACCCTTATAAAGTCGTCCCCCTTGCAGGTCCTATAAATCATCTCCAGATAATCCTCCATGGCTGGAGTTAAGAGCTTGTTTTCACTGTTTAGGATTTGATAGCCCCTTACTGTATAAAAAGCTCCACTTTCCTTCATGTCCCTTTGCCCCTTTTTTTATTTGCTTGTAACTACGGATATGTCCTTTTCATAACCTAGCTATTAGATACGGGAAATAAAGTTTCCCATAGCTAAATCTATGAAGGGGTATCCCTTAATATTAGGAGGTAAGTGTTTTATATGGATATAAAGATTATGAGCCTAGATAAGCTGCCCCTTGGGAGCCCGGGTAGGGTAAAGCAGGTCCTAAGCGACTCTATAAGTCGGCGAAGGTTGCTAGACCTAGGCCTAATATCTGGCACAAGGGTAAGGCCTATAATGAAAAGCCCTAAAAGCGACCCAGTCGCATATGAAATTAGGGGAGCCCTAATAGCCCTAAGGTCTGAAGAGGCAAAAAAAGTCCTCATAGAAAGAATTTAAACTGCTACTAGGGGGTTATTATATGGGCTTAACCAAGCAATCTACTGGCAGGGCAGCCTTAAGCGAGGTCTTTAACCTAAGGCTTGGCTCTACAGATGACATAGTAGTGGCTCTTGCAGGCAATCCCAATACCGGCAAATCCACTGTATTTAACAGCTTGACAGGCCTAAAGCAGCATACAGGAAATTGGCCTGGAAAGACTATCACAAATGCACAAGGGACCTATAGCTACCAAAACAAAAGCTATATACTAGTTGACCTACCTGGCACCTACTCCCTCTTGGCAAGTTCTGTAGAAGAGGAGCTAGCAAGAGACTTTATCTGTTTTGGCAATCCAGATGCAACAGTGGTGGTAGCAGATGCCACCTGTCTTGAAAGAAACCTAAACCTGGTCCTACAAATCACTGAGATTACAAGCCGGGTTATATTATGTGTAAATCTTATGGATGAGGCTAGGAGAAAGAACATTTCACTAAAGCTAGATAGATTATCTGACCTTTTAGGCATACCAGTAGTTGCAACCGCTGCTAGGAGCGGCCAGGGCCTAGATGAGCTAAAGGCTACTATTGCAAAGGTAGCCAGCGGAAAAGTCAGGCCAAAACCAGTGAAAATCACATATGACAATGACCTGGAGGCCTTAATCTCAGAACTTGAACCCCTCATTCAGCCTATTGGGGGTCATGAACTAAACAGTAGCTGGTTAGCCCTTCGCCTACTAGAAGGGGATGAGAGCCTACTTAGATCTATAAAAGACCAGCTGGCCTACAATTTAGCAGAGGATGAAAAACTACAGGAGGGACTAGCAAGGGCTCGGGCTAGACTAGATGAAAATAAAGGATTAGGGGACCTTAGGGACCGGATAGTTACTAGCCTAGTAAAGACTGCCGAGTCCATTAGTAAAAGGGTCATTACATCAAGTGAAAAGGCTAGCTACATGGACCGAAAGATAGATAGGATTTTAACTTCAAAGACCTTTGGCATCCCGATTATGATAGGGCTTCTTGGCCTAATATTTTGGATTACGATTGAAGGGGCAAATATTCCATCTGAACTGCTGGCCAAGGGACTATTTTTTATAGAGGAAAGACTCCTTTATATATTTGACCAGCTAGCCAGCCCAGTCTGGCTAAAAGACATGCTAGTGCTTGGTGTCTACAGGACCCTTGCCTGGGTTGTGTCAGTAATGCTGCCGCCCATGGCTATCTTTTTCCCCCTCTTTACCCTGCTTGAAGACTTAGGCTACCTGCCTAGGGTCGCCTTTATGCTTGACTACTATTTTAAAAGGGCTTGTGCCCATGGCAAGCAGGCCCTAACCATGTGTATGGGCTTTGGCTGTAATGCTGCAGGAGTTGTAGCCTGTAGGATTATAGATTCGCCTAGGGAGCGGTTAATTGCCACTATAACCAATAACTTTGTTCCCTGCAATGGTCGTTTTCCCATTTTAATAGCCATGGCTAGTATATTTATAGGGGGCTCCTTAGCCTCTGGCCTTGGCAGTCTCTTACCTAGCCTGGCAGTCTTGGCCTCAATTATTTTGGGGGTAATAATTACACTATTTGTATCAAAGCTATTATCAAAGACAATTTTAAAGGGGCTACCCTCCTCCTTTACCCTGGAGCTACCCCCCTACAGGAGGCCACAGGTGGGCAGGGTTTTGGTCAGGTCCCTACTGGACCGGACCCTCTTTGTCCTAGCTAGGGCCATTATGGTGGCGGCACCTGCAGGACTAATTATATGGCTTATGGCAAATGTCAAGGCAGGGGGCATCAGCCTACTTGACCATGGAGCAGGCTTTTTAGACCCCTTTGCTCGCCTCCTTGGTATGGATGGTTATATCATCCTAGCCTTTATTTTGGGCCTTCCTGCAAATGAGATTGTTATCCCTATCATAATTATGAGCTATATGGCAACAGGAAATATCCTAGAGCTAGATAGCCTAGATGCCCTAAGAGAGCTCCTAGTAGCCAAGGGTTGGACCTGGCTGACCGCCATCTGTACCATGATTTTTACCCTAAACCATTGGCCCTGTGGGACCACCCTCTTTACCATCCGCAAGGAGACCCAAAGCCTAAAATGGACCCTCTTGTCCTTTGCAATACCTACTATCACTGGCATAATTATATGCTTTCTAGTAGCTTCGGGGGCTAGGCTATTGGGCCTGGTGTAGGCCAGCTAAATAGGCTAAATAGACTAATACTAAAGGCTATCAGACTAGCTATATGAAAATGTAAAAACAATAAAGTCGCCCAAGCATATGACAGCCTAGTATTTCTAGCTGTGGGATAGCTAGCTACTTGCAGGAGTCATTTATAGCCTGGACGACTTTTTATTCTTTTTTTATTTATTGTTCTTCAAAACCCTTATAGCTTGTCCTGTAGCCAGGGTTTACATCAGGTCTTAACTCATTGGGGAAATGAATATCTGACCGGATATCAAGAACAGTTTTCTGTAGCATTTTATAGACCTCAAAGGCATCCTCAATATCTAGAATGGATACTTTTCCCTCACCTATCTCAAGGTGAACATCTCCTACCTTTAGCATACGGTCAATAACCCCTGTAGTAAGATTTACCTTTTCAATATCAGTATAGTAAATATTATTAAGCTCATAGCCTAAAACACCAGTTCGCAGTATTACCCTTTTGTCTGTGATTGCATATTCTGTATTTTTCCAGCGCCTATTTGCACCTAGGATATTGCCTAGCCACATCCAAACAGGTATTAGGTGTACAGCGAAAAAGGGAATTACGATCCAGAAAACGTTAGCAAATTCGCCACTAGCTATAATCGCACCTATGAATACTGAATCAAAAAAGAGCCAAATAAGGGCAATAGGAAACATCTTCAAGGACTTGTTTATAACAAATGCATTTTTCTTTGGCTTGCCGGCCCAAAGGACCTGCTCACCCTCCATTAAAAAGTTACTGATTGATTTTGGATCCTGACTGTATTGATCAAAGGAATACTTGTCAAATCTCAAGCTACACCACTCCCCACCCTTTTTCTATAAGAGCCTTAGCCCTATGGTTAATATTACCTAGCTACTATTATATAGCTTGATTATACAAGAAACAACCATTTTTTCAAGACAAGGCTAGTAGGGCTAGCTTATAGACCTAGCTAGCAGGGCATGACTGATAAAATGGCTTGGCTAGCAGGCATAAATTGCTAAACGACCTTACTAGTAGGCCTATAGATGGCGCAATGGCTTGGCTAAAAAGTACAGCTGACAATATCTTAGCTGGCAGGACATTGAAGACTAAATGGCTTGGCTAGCAGGGCTAGATGACCAAATGGCCTGACTATAGGGTACTAGCATGGGGGTTTTGTATAAGGGGTCTTTTATGATCTCACAGTCCATACCAAACACATCCTTTATTAGGTCCTTGGTCACAACCTGGTCAGGTGTACCCTGCCTATAGACCCTCTTATCCTTTAGGGCAATCATATGATCTGCATACCTAGAGCTTAGGTTTAAATCATGCAGCACCATAACAATTGTTTTTCCTTCCTCCCTGTTTAGCTTGTAGATTAGGTCAAGGATCTCTATCTGGTAGGTTACATCTAAAAAAGTTGTAGGCTCATCTAGGAGGATAATATCTGTACCCTGGGCTAGCACCATGGCAATCCAGACCCTTTGCTTTTGTCCACCTGATAAGGAGTCAAGCCTTCGGTCCTTAAACTCGAGCATATTGGTGTCCTTAAGGGCCTTTTCTACCATTTCCTTATCCTCAGCCTTTAGCTTGTTTTGCCAGTTTTGATAGGGGAACCTACCCATTTCCACTAGCTCCTTGACTGTAATCCCACCTGCTACAATGGGGTTTTGAGGTAGGATGGCTAGCTCCTTGGATATATCTTTGTTTACCATGGTAGAGATGTTTCTCCCGTTTAGGAGGACTTGACCCTCCATGGGCTTTAGGAGCCTGGCAAAGGACCTGACCATAGTGGACTTGCCACAGCCGTTTGCTCCTATCAGGATAGTTATTTTATTCATAGGAAACTCTATCGAAACCCCGTCTATTATTACTGTATTTTCATAACCTAGGGTTAGCTTACTTCCCCTTATGTTTTTCATAAAAAATCACCTCTTAAGCTTTGATGTAGAATAAAGGAGCCATAGAAAGTATGGGGCACCAATAATGGATACCACTAAGCCCGATGGGATCTCGCTTGGATATATAACTACCCGGCCAATTAAATCAGCAGTCATTAGCAAGAGGCCACCTAAAAGGCCAGTAACAACTAAGTTTTTCCTGTGTTTTATACCAGTTAAGAACCTGGCCATATGGGGGGCCAATAGACCTATAAAGCCCACTGTCCCCACTGTAGCTACCCCTATAGCAGCTAGCAGGATCCCGACTAGGGAGCTTAGCAGCCTTATCCTTTGGACATTTGTCCCAATGGCTGTAGCAATATCTTGTCCAAGCATAACAGCGTCAAGGTTCCTACAAAGTAGCCAGGCTATAGGGCCTAGGGTTAGGATGGCAACTAAGAGGGTCATGACATTGGTCCAGTTTCTCCCGTAGGTACTCCCCGCTAGCCACACCAGAGAAGCGGACTTTCCAACTGTGGTATTGATAACGATAATATTTACTGCCGCATCACAGATGGCAGTTACCGCCATACCAACTAATATCAGCATTATCGGATTATACTTAGACCTTTTTGAAATTATAAATATAACTGCTGCTGCAGCCAAGGCCCCAATAAAGGCGCTTATGGATATAGTAAGGCTAGTACTGCCCTTTAAAAAGTATATGGCAACCAAGGCCCCTAGGGCAGCTCCTGGTGTAACACCTAGGGTTGAGGGGTCAGCCAAGGTATTGTTTAGTACAGTCTGCAGCAAAAAACCACTAATGGCCAAGACAATGCCTGCTAGCAGGGCAGTTACAATCCTAGGTAGCCTGATCCTGGCTATTACAAAGTCTCTAGTAGCTGACCTTAGAAATGAGCTTCCACCATTTCCAAGAGATAGGACAAAGACAAGTAAAATAACTAGGCAAAGCCCTATAACTAGTGCTTTATAGGCTAGTCTTTTCTTCCCTGTCTGAACTAGTAGGCCATAGGATGAATTGCCCATATTCTTACCTGTCTTAAAGGCTAAGTAGATTAGCCAGGGGCCACCTATTATTGCAGTAAAGGCCCCAACAGGTAGCTCATAGCTGCCGGAGGTAAAGGCCCTTGCCAAAGCATCTGCCCCCACCAATACTACTGCCCCTAGTACAAAGGAGGACACTAGTATTTCCCTAGTCTTTTTAACGCCCAGCCTTTTTACTATGTGGGGAGCCACAATCCCCACAAAAGCAATCGGCCCTACAACGGCCACAACAGAGCTAGTGGCTAAAATGCCAATCCCTATCCCTATATACCTATACAAAACCACATTAAGGCCTAGAGAGCTGGCTGTATCATCCCCTAACTGCATAATATCAATTTTCCTAGAGATGATAAGTGAAAAAGCCAGGCAGACCAAGACCAAGGGTAGGGCAAACTTGACTCCCCGCCAAGAATTTTGGACCAGGGACCCTGCACCCCACAAAAACAGGCCCTTGCTCTCATGCTCAAACAAGAGCTGTAGAGCTGAGGTCATTGAAGAAAACACAAGGGAAAGGGCAACTCCTGCTAGGGTCATTCTGACAGGGTCTGCACCCCTGCCCCTGCCTAATATCAAGACAACAATAGCTGCTATCAGGGCACCTACAAGGGCTGGGAAAAAGGGAATCCCCCTAAAGCCTGAAAAAAAGACTGAAAACAGGACTACAGAAAAATAGGAGCCTGCACTAACGCCAAGGGTAGAAGCTGAGGCTAGTGGGTTTCGCATCAGGCTCTGAAAGAGGACACCACTGATAGCCAGGCTTCCACCTGCGATAATGCCTATCACAAGTCTAGGTAACCTAAGGTCACGGATAAGATCATGCTCCACCGATTGGTCATACTTAAATATTGCCCCTACTATTGTCCTGACTGATAGGTCAACAGAGCCTTGGTTAATATGGATTAGCGATAAAACCGCTAGAATAACTAGGCCTAAGACTACTATTCTTTTATTCATTAGCAAGTGCAGCCTCTACAACAATATCAACAAAGCTTAATGTAGATAGGGGGCCAAAGGGTGAAGCATTAGTACCTAAGTAATACATATTGTTTTCTGTGTAAAACTTAAGTCCATTTAGAACATTTTCTGAAATTAGGCCCTTGCTAAAAACGTCCTCCCCCTTTTCTGCTACGATAAAAAGGCTATAGTTATCAAGACCTACTAGGTTTTCAACATTTATATTGGTTTGACCATATAGCTCAAATTTTTCTGGTCTATACATATTGGTAAAACCTATCTTTTCTAAGATGCTAGTGTGGATAGAAGAATCAGTAAACAGGTACATAGATACAGTATCAGCTGTGGAAAAGTCAATAAGTTCAATGTAGTTAAAGTCTATGCTTGTATCCTTTAGCCTTTCACTTGCTTTAGCATAAGCCTGGTCTAGGCTAGCTATGACCTCAGCTGCCTTGTCCTCTAAGCCTAGTGCCTTACCCATTATCTCAATTGAGCTAATCATATGATCATACTCACCAGAGGGGTATTGTTCACCTGGGTATGGGGTCAATACTATGGTTGGTGCTATAGCAGATAAAAGTTCATAATCATATTCATAATAGTCAGCTGTTACAATTAAATCTGGCTTTAAGGCTGCAATATCCTCTAGGTTTGCACTGCCTCTAACCCCTAAATTCACAACACTATCATCTAGCTTAATGCCACCATTGTTCATCCATGTGTAGTAGCCTTCAATATCTGTCATCCCTACTGGCTCAACTCCCATAGCCAGCATGTTCTCTCCATATATCCACTCTAGTGCAACTACCCTTTGGGCAGGCTTTTCTAATGTAGTAGTTCCTTTACTATGGACTATCTCAATAGGTTTTGCTTCTCCGTCCTCTGGCCCCTGTGTAGCCTTGTCTACATCAGTGCCTTCTACTGCGCACCCTACTAGTAAGATTGCTAAAGTTAGTACGAATAAAAAAGGTAAGATTTTTCTCATAAATATGTCCTCCTATTGTCCATATGACTAATTGGTATATGATAACGATTATCATTCTCATATAATTTATACACTATGTCATAGCATTTTGCAATAGGAAGTTTTATAGAAAAGCTAAATCTTATAGCTGTCAGCTTGGAATTGATTTGATAATATTAAAATCACTCTAAATATTCATACAATTTAACTAGGTTAAATATACTATTCTCCCTTTACAAATATCTTGCATCTTGGATTATTCTCTTTAATTATCTTGGCAAACTCCGCTAGAGTTTCTTTATTTACAGGTTCCCATCGTCACTTTGAGGCCTTTTACCATGTTTTTTGCACAGTTAAATGCAATATAGGAGTATAGTTTTCTATATAAAGCGAGCCTAAAAAATAAAAAAGGTTATCAGCATTAGCTAATAACCCTTTTGTCATATTATCTTGTTAAATCTTTTTTACAAACTCTGATTTTAGCTTCATGGCGCCAAAACCATCTATTTTGCAATCAATGTCATGTCCATCACTAGCATCGTATATTAATTTTATGTTTTTTACCCTAGTACCTCTTTTGATATCTGTAGAACTACCCTTTACCCTTAGGTCCTTTATTACTGTTACAGAGTCCCCATCCTCTAAAGGATTGCCGTTTGCATCTTTGATAACTGGTTCATCACTGGCATCCTCCTGTAGTTCTTGGCTCCATTCATGGGCACACATGGAGCAGACAGTAAAGCCCTGGTACTCATAGGTATACTCTGAATCACAGCTCGGGCAAATCGGTAAATTAGACATATAGTAGCACCTCCATTTATAGTCATCCCCTATCTTAACATAATAAGTCGGTGGTTGCTACTTTTACCCTAGCTTGGATCTAGCTATCTAATCAGGCTAGCTGCCTTTAGTCAGCAGGTATGCCTAGGCCACAAGTAAAGAGCTAATGGCCTCGTAAATCTTGTATGCGATATAGGAGTTGTTCATTGTATAGATGTGTATCCCGTCTACGCCCTGGGCTAATAGGTCAACTATCTGATCTATTGCATAGGCAATACCAGCATCCCTTAAAGCCTCTGGATTGTGTTCATACTTATCCATGATGGCTAAAAACTTTTTAGGTAGGCTGGCCCCACATAGGGTTATCATCTTTTCTATCTGCCTTTTGTTTATGACAGGCATAATACCTGGCTGAATTGGGACATTGATCCCTGCTATATCTGCTCTCTCAAGGAAGGAATAGAAAAGGTCATTGTCAAAAAACAGCTGGCTAATCAAGTGGTCAGTACCTGCATCCACCTTTATTTTTAGGTTTTTAATATCCTCTGCAATCGAAGGGCTTTCCATATGACCCTCAGGATAGCAGGCCCCTATTATATTAAAGTCACCATGCTTTTTGATAAAGGAGATTAGGTCTGATGCATACTTAAAATCGTTCTTTGGCTCTACATCTGGATTTATATCCCCTCTAAGGGCCAATATATTTTCTATACCTTCATCCTTTAGGTCCCTTAGCATTTCTAAAACGTCTTCTTTTGTAAGGTTTATACATGGTAGGTGGGCAACACTTTCAATCCCGTAAGTTTTCTTTACATTGGCAGCTATACTAAAGGTGTGATGCTTGTTATCGCTACCAGCTGCTCCATAGGTTACACCGATAAAATCAGGGTTAATATCCTTTAGCTCGGCAATAGTCTCAAAAATACTATCTAGCGAGCCCGTTCTTTTAGGTGGGAATATTTCAAAGGACAATACCTTTTTTCTTTTAAACATATCCCTTGTCTTCATAATGACTCAAACCCCTTTTTTATAAATAATATCTATCATAACTGTATCAAGAGTCTACCATAGTTGTTGAGTCATAGGGTAATACCTCTTTTTTATCGGTCTCCATAGTTTTAACCTATATACAAACTACTATATCCTTTTCCCTTGACCTATCTGATACCCTGTAGTCTAGCCTTCCATCTAGGTAGCTAACCTCAACATAGGTCATATTCTCCACCCAAAGCTTAAACTCTACATCAAGGCCCTTGGGCCAGGCAGGCAGTAGATAGATCCTACCATCAAAGTTTTGAACTAGCATCTCCTGAATACCTGTCATGCCAGTCCCACCCCAGTTATGGTCTGGTACATAGTCATAGCCAGGTCCCCAAAAGGCTGGAAAACGGCGGCCAGAGTCCTTTAGCTTATCCTTTTGGTACTTGTAGGCCTCTTCTACCAGGCCTAGTCTAGCTGCAAATACGCCAACATGCTGCCAGGAGAGGTTGCCTAGCTGGTCCTCTTCGTCCCAGCCATAATAGTAGGTATCTATTGCTAGCTTCAGGTCTTTGTTGTTTGACTCCCCTATCCCTATCTCATGAAAGGGGTAGCAGGGATACAGTTGGGGGAACTCACTATTTATCTTGTAGTATTTCTTGGGGTATTCGCAGGGGGCTATTACAGTATGGCCATTTTTTTGTTCAAGAGGAATAGGGGGCAGTTCATCCCTTAGGGTCTCCCACTGCTTCTTTTGCTTTTCATTTCCATAGCCCTTTTCTAGTAGCTTGTTTAAGACTGCCCTTAGGGCATAGATTAGGTCTGCAGGGTTTGTAACTGCGACCTCATCCTCATTGTAGTTGGCACCCTGCCTTCCAACATCTGCCCAATCGTCAGTTAGGCCAACCTTGTGGTAGGTCTCCTGGGCCGTAGACGGAAAAATTATCCGCTTGCCCCTGTCATCGAGCTTGTCATACATTTGGTCATAAAAGTTTATTATAGTAGCAATAAAGTCAATGTATTTATCGACCTCTTTTTCACCGGTCGCCTCAATGTATTTTAGCATCATAAAGCCAAAGTCTAGAGCCATCCCATAGTGGTAGCGGACATGTAGGGCCCAGTCTAGCCCATCTTTGCCATAAAAGGCTGACAGGCCGTTTGCATCTACCTGTTCGGGTATACAGGCTGCATCCTCAACCCCAAAGAAAAAGTTTGACCTTGCCTTGGCTCCCTCAAGTAGTCTGAAATAAAAGTCAAATTGGGGGGTCATCATATCAAAGTCACCACTTTTTAGCATAGGCCAGTAGAGATGCCTCTGGTTTTGTGCTGTAAATACTATACCGCCCCAGTCCCTTTCGTCTGGACTCTTGGCCCCGAACCTGGCGCCCCAGATTGGGGGATCAACTATAAATAGGCCTCCATTGAATTTGCTAGGGTACTTACCATAGGCATTACAGGCCAGCATATAGCGAAAGAGCTGGTAGTTTCTACCCATCTGCCAGTCTATATCATTTTCATCTGGATTATTAGGCCTTATATGTACATAGGACCTGTCCCAAAACTGTGACCACCAGTTAAGGGTGTCCTGCCTTTGGTTTGAGGCCTTTTTGTCTGCCTCTATTAGCTCTTTTAGCTCCTTTTCCCAGCCTTTAGGACTAGATGGTTGGGCAAGATGAAGGTAGATAACTAGGTCCTGTCTTTTGGCCCTTCCCTCAAGTAGATAAGAATCACAAGCAAGACCTGCATACTCACCTGCCTCTTTGCCTTTAAAGACCATGCCCTCTGCTACTAGCCTGCCACCGGAGACTAAGTCCTTTTGAACATTAGGTAGCCTATGGGCTATGGACTCAAGGCCCTCCTCCCTTACCTTGTTAATAAAGTGGGTTTCCTCCTCTATCTCATGGTAAAAGGTTATCTGACCGTCTTTGGCAATTACCTTGCTAGGGTATTTATATGAGTTTTTTTCTGTTCTCCAGTTCTCGTAGTAGGCTGTTATCTTATGGTCTATACTAGAATCTATTTCTATATGTATAGCCCCATGCCTTATATCAACCCACAGGTCAATAAGGGTATCTACCTGGCCAGACCTAGCACTTATCTTAATAAAGCCCTCCTTTAGTTTTAGCTCCTGTCTAAAGAAGTCCTCAAAGGGGTTGGGATCAAGGTCAATCCTTAGCCTGCCTGCCTTTATCATATTGCCATATTCATCAAAGGCTCCGCTTTGGGCCATGTAAAGGTAAAGGGAATTTTTCTCAACCCAGACATTACAGCCAATATCCCGCCCACCTAGGGGCATAGACTCTCCGGCATCCTTGCTTTGGCTAGTAAATACCACATTATAGTCCTTCATAGGTCTCCTCCTTGGCACTATACTTCCCGTCTACTTTAGCACTTTTATCCCTACTTCCATAATACCAAAGGGTAGCCAGGATACCAAGTATTAATAGGCCTATCCCCAGGATAAAGGGTAGGGTCCTTGAAATATCGCTAAGAGATCCTGCTATATAGCCAAAGGGGACACTAACTAACATGACTGTGGTTTGAAGTATAGCCAGGATACTTGACCTTTCCATAGGGTCAACATTAATAGCTACTAGAGACCCCCTAAGGGTGCCTAATAGGGCCATGCCTAGTGCCTCAAAGGCTAGGGAAACTGTCAGCAGTATATAGCCCCATACCCCTGTACCCTTTATGGATATTAGGACTAGGTAAGCAATTAGAGCACTAATAAAGCCAACTAGCAGGGGCCTTTTTAGCCTCTTTTGATCGATTTTTGTGATAAGGGTGAAAAATATTATAAAGGTAAGTATACTTTTAAACATGGGGAAAATAGGCAGGAGAGTGTCAGGGATTCCTATCCGTCTAGAAGAAATTACCTGCCAAAAGGTTGTCCCTATCATGGTTACAATCTCAACTAGGATACTAATTACTATAGCAAACTTTGTAGCCCTAGACTTAAATATCTTGCCCAAGGCCCCCTTGTAGGAGTAAAGTAGCTGGCCTAGGGACTTGTCATGGGTCTGCTCCTGTTTTATCCTGCCAACCTTGGTTTCTGTAGAAAACCTAAATAAGAGGAAGGTCTTTATGGTCATAACAACAAAGGCATTAATATAAAGGATCCGTATAGCGGGCACGAGGGTTAGCCTTGACACCATAATTGAGGATATAGGAGCAAAAAGGGCAGAAAAGTTTGTAGCTATAGTAATCCATGAATATATCTTGGTTACCTGGTCCTTTGGCGCATCCTCAATGAGCAGGCTATCCCAGGATACAGTGGGTATCTTCATAGTTCCGTTTAGTAGGGCAGCCACAACAAAAAACCAAAAGCCTTGGCTAAAGGCCCATATAAGGCAGGGCAGGCTCCAGGATATAAAGTCAAATATGGCTGTGCTTTTTCTCCGTCCTAGCTTGTCAACAATTGCACCTGATAAAAAGGCAAATATCATTTGAGAGAACATATATATAGAGGTAACCAGCCCAACCTGGGTATCCGATAATCCCAGGGCAAGCATAAATACTGTTGCATAGGGCAAACAAAGGTTAACTGAAAGACCCCACATGGGTTCTGTGTAAACACAGACACGGGGGTTTCCTTTTAAGTCAACAAGAGTTTTAAATAATGGATGCTTTAATAAAAATTTTTTCAAATCTAACTAGCCCCTCCTAGTGGTAAATAGGTAGTAAAAAAGAACAAACGCCCCTTCATTCTACCATAGGATTAGACTATTTACTACAAAATTCGACTATTATATCTGGCTAGGGAATACTAAGAATTAAATTTATTTAGGCCTAGTCCAAAGCTAATCTTTATCTTTTGTCCGATACTGATTGACTCTACTTTATAAATAAGCTACAGTTTAGTAAATACACTCGGGGGTATTAGTAGGATGAAAAAGGGATATAGAAAATACATTTTTCTACTGCTTTGCCTAATCCTTATTTTTTATGGATGTGATCTATTGCCCTCTCTGACCAGAGACGGATATGGGGACAAGGGGCCTGAGCCTACAGGCTCGCAGACTGATGGGCCTAGTAACTCAGCTAAGCCAATAGCAAAGCCGACAGCTAAAGCAAGAGCAGAAAAAAACCACCATGATGCCCTTTTTATTGGGGACTCAAACACGGTCTTATTTATGTATCATGTATTCAGGGAAAGGGAAAAGGATCCTAGCTATATGGAGGATACCATCTTTTTAGCAAAGAAAAGCCTAGGTATAAGGCATGTTGAGGAGGAAAGCTTTACTAAATGCGACGGTACAGAGTGGATGCTTTATGATCTGCTAAAGACCTATAGCTTTAATAGAATATACATAATGCTAGGGACCAATGATATAGGCTATTATAAGGATATAAACAGGACAATATTTAACTATAAGAGGTTGCTTAACAATATCACAGCCATGGCAGAGGCTGATATCTACATCCAGTCAATCCTTCCCCTAGGCAAGAAGCTAAAGAACCATAAATACCTAAATAATGATAGGGCTGACCAGGTTAACAGAGAAATAGCCAAATATGGAGAAAGGCTAGGCTGCTATTATCTAGATATAGCCTCCTGCTTTAGGGATACAAATGGAGACCTAGATAAAAAGTACTCAGAGGATGGACTACATCTAGACAGGAATGCTATGCCCCTTTGGGCAGATTATATAATGGAAAATACAAGGCACTAGCATTTAGATAAGGGGCCAAGGCAGGCCCCTTTTTTAGAGGATACTAGTCATAACAGGGTAGTCAGCATCCTCACTTAGGCCCCCCTGCATAGGTGCTAGCCTGGTCCAAAGAAAATTAGACCTTATAATAGCGCCGGGACCGTACTTCATCCTAATCCTATCTATGGTACGGTCTAGCTTTCTCTGGTCTTCGGAGTCCTTTTCAAACATGGACAGCTGGACACAGTTTGAGCTAGACAGGCGGCTGACCCTGACACCTAGGTGCCTGATAGGCTCCCCCTGCCAGCTCTGGTCAAAAAGCTTTTTGGCGTATTCGTATATGGCCTTGGTAGAGTCAGTAGCTGTCTGTAGGGTCATTTGATGGCTATAGCTAACTAGGTCATCCGCCCTTTTTATAGAGACCGCTATGACCCTAGCAGCAAAGCCACCATGGCGCAGGCGCATGGCTACCGTTTCCACCAGAGATAGGAGTATATAATGTGCGGTCTGCCTATCCTCCACATCAAAGGAGATCGTAGTTGAGTTGCCCACCCCCTTTATAGGATCTTGACTAGCTCCATTTACACCCGACTCCTCTATCCCGTTTGCATAGTTCCAAAGCATGGTCCCCCAGCTTTTAAAGGTATGCTTTAGTAAGTTTATATCAAACTGCGCCAGGTCTCCAATGGTATATATGCCCATACGGCGGAGCTTTGGCCCTGTAGCCCTACCTACCATATATAGGTCCTCAACTGGTAGAGGCCAGAGCTTTTTCTCCAGCTCATGGGGATAAAGGGTAGTCACAGCATCGGGCTTTTTAAGGTCTGACCCCATCTTGGCCAGTAGCTTGTTGCTACTGACCCCTATGCTGACCGTAAAGCCCAAGTCCTCCTTTATCCTTTCCTTTATCCGCTCGGCCACTTTCAAGGGTGGACCTAAAAGGTCCATACCCGTCATATCTAAAAAACACTCATCTATGCTAAAGACCTGGACCCTGTCTGTATAATCCCTCACTAGCTCTATCAAGGCCCTGTGGCAGCACATGTAAAGGGCATAGTTTGGGGGTACGATCATTAAGTTTGGGCACTTTTTTTTGGCCTCCCATATGGTCTCTCCGGTCTTTATCCCATATTTTTTGGTCGGTATGCTCTTGGCCAGTATAATGCCATGCCTGGTCGCCTGGGACCCTCCAACAGCAGAGGGTATCTCCCTAAGGTCCAAGGTCTGGCCCTGCTGCAGCCTATAAACAGCCTCAAAGGATAAAAATGCGGAATTTACATCTATATGAAAAATGACCCTGTCCTGGTCCTTCATCCTCTACACCACCTCTATACTATAGTATATTTCAGAACATACGTTCGGTCAATGAGGGGTTAGTGAAATTTTTTATGAAAAAATATCCAGTTATGAGGCAAGGCCTTTACACAAAAAACTCAGTCAATGTCCAATCATTAGGCATAACCTTTGCACAAAAAACTCAGTCAATGTCCAATCATTAGGCATAACCTTTGCACAAAAAACTCATTTGTTGATAAATATTTTATTGTAAAGGGTAATATATGTTATAATAATAAGGTATTTTGACAATTATTCAGCTTAGAAGAAAAGGGGATTCGGGAAACCTATGGATATATTTGGAGTCTTGGAGCTAATAGGCGGACTTGCTTTGTTCCTGTTTGGCATGAGCATTATGGGGACAGGCCTTGAAAAAAGTGCCGGTAACAAACTGAAAAATATTATAGAACGCCTAACTTCAAAACGTTTGAATGGACTTTTTATGGGAGCAGGGGTGACAGCAGTTATCCAATCCTCCTCCGCAACAACAGTTATGGTAGTTGGCTTTGTAAACTCAGGTGTAATGACCCTAAAGCAGGCAATTCATGTAATAATGGGGGCAAATATTGGGACAACCATTACATCATGGATACTAAGCCTGACAGGTATTCAAAGTAGTAACTTTTTTATCAAGCTTTTAAAGCCGTCATCCTTTACACCTATACTTGCAGCTATAGGTATCGTCTACTATATGTTCCTTAAAAGCGACAAAAAAAAGGATATCGGTCTTATACTACTAGGCTTTGCCACCCTGATATTTGGCATGGAGGTTATGTCAAGCTCAGTTAAGCCCTTAGGAGAGTTAGAAGGTTTTCGTAATGCCTTCCTCCTCTTTACAAACCCTATACTCGGAGTACTGGTAGGGGCATTGTTTACAGCCTTGATTCAGAGCTCATCAGCCTCAGTGGGTATCCTGCAGGCCCTGTCTGCAACAGGTCAGGTAACCGTTGGAGCAACTATCCCTATTATCATGGGACAAAATATTGGTACCACTGTAACTGCCCTCTTATCCTCTATAGGAACAAACAAAAATGCCAGGCGGGCTGCCCTGGTTCACCTGTATTTTAACATTATAGGTACAGTAACTTTTTTAGTTATCTATATGGTAGCTAGGAGTATATTTGCCCTACAGTTTGTAAATGGTGCGGCAAATCATGTAACAATAGCAGCTGCTCATACTGCCTTTAATATTGCATGTACTGCCCTACTGCTACCCTTTAGTGGACTATTAGAAAGGCTAGCCTACAAGACCATTAAGGATGACCAGGAGCAGGACAAGATCTCACTACTTGATAAAAGGCTGTTTTCCACTCCTGCTATAGCTATAAATCGGTCTAGGACAGTTGCCACTGAGATGGGTCGTATAGCCCGCGAGGCACTCCATAAAGCCATAGACCTATTAGACAATTATGATGAAAAGCTTGCCTTGGAGGTAAAGGAGGCTGAACAGCAAACAGACAACTACGAGGATGCCCTTGGCACCTACCTAGTCAGGCTCTCAGGCCAGCAGCTGTCAGCTAGGGACAATCGCGAGGCTGCCAAGCTCCTTTATGTTATTGGAGAGTTTGAGCGTATTGGTGACTATGCCCTTAACATCGAAAGGTCTGCTGAGGAAATGTATAGCAAGAAAATTAAGTTCTCTGACATAGCCAGAAAGCAGATCGGTGTTATGATAGATGCTGTTTTAGAGGTTGCGGACCTAGCCTTTACATCCTTTGACAATAATGACCTTGACCAGGCCAAGCGGGTTGAGCCCCTAGAGGAAGTAATCGATGACCTTAAATATGAACTAAAAAAACACCATATAAATAGATTGCAGGCAAACCAGTGCACAATTGAGCTAGGCTTTATTTACTCAGATCTTATCATGGTGTTAGAGCGTATTTCAGACCACTGCTCAAATATTGCAGGTGTGGTCATTGAGCTATCAAGAGATAGGCTAGATCTTCATGAGTATCTCCACAGTGTCAAGCATGATCCTAACAATAGGTTTGCAAAGTATCACAGGGAGTACGCAGAAAAATATAGCTTAAAGGATCTACTACAGCAGTCCTAGCTAGCTAACAAAATAGATAAGAAATAGCCCCCAAGCTACAAGATATTATTGTAAACTGGGGGCTCTTTATTTTCCTGCTAGCATTTAATGAAATAGCTGCTTGTTTAGTCCCTCTTTTAGGATTTTTGTTATTTCTTCCTTGGGCTCTGGCTTGCTAAAGATATAGCCCTGACCTCCTATGCAGCCTAGCCTTTTTATCTCCTTTAGCTGGTCTCGGGTTTCAACACCCTCTGCTACAACATACATATCCAGGGACGAGGCCATCTCTCCAATAAATTTGATGATGGAATAGTTAACGCTATCCGGCCTTAGGTTGTGGAGAAAGGAGGCGGCTATCTTTATCACATCTATCTTAAAGCTACTTATATAAGATAGGGAGGAAAAGCCCGTGCCAAAATCATCAAGGGCAAGCCTTGCTCCTAGCTCTTGTAGCCTTTCTATATCTGCCCTAACCTTGTCTGTTTTTTTCATAACAACTGACTCAGTTATCTCCATTATAAGAAAGGAGGGATCAAGGCCAAACCTTTCTATTATGTCTATTACCTTGTCAGCGAAATTGTTTTCTAAAAACTGAATGCCTGAAAAATTCACACCAACCTTTATCCTAGGCAGGCCACTTTCTATCCATTCCTTGTAGGTGCTACAGACCCCACTTAGAACCCATTTACCCATATGAATAATAAAGTCGGTTTCCTCTGCTATATAGATAAACTCACTGGGTAGTAATGTGCCCCATACAGGATGAACCCACCTAACTAGGGCTTCTACCCCGATTATTTCATTGGTTTTTATATTTACAACAGGCTGGTAGAATATCCTTAGCTCATCTCTTTCGATTGCATATAGCATGTCTCGCCTCAAGGTATATTCCTTGTGACTTTGCATGCTAATTTCCTTGGAAAAGAAGGAATAATTGTTCTTTCCCTCATTTTTTGAACGCATCTTTGCTATATCAGCGTTTTTAAGTAGCTGGTAGCTATCTAGGCCATCCTCTGGAAAGCGGCTAATACCCAGGTTTATAATCAAGTCAAACTCATAAATATCTAGTAAAAAGGTCTCTGAAAAGGTATCTATGAGCCTTTGGGCTGCCTGCCTGCATTCCTCTATAGACTCTACATTTTCTAATATGGCAGCAAAGATAGAACCTGAATACCTGCATATATACAGGTCCTCTAGTGAATTTGATAGCCTCTCAGCAACTAGGGATATAAGCTTGTTTCCCATTTGAAAGCCTAGGGCATCGTTTATATATGTAAAATTGTCAAGCTCAAACAAGAGGAGGGCAAAGGTTTCATTCTTGGCCCCTTTAGTACGGCAAAGCTTGTCCATGTACTGGGTAAAGTAAGACCGGTTGAGTAGGCCTGTTAAAAGGTCATGATTTCTCTTGTATTCAAGCTCCTTTTCCATCAGCCGCTTTTCTGTAATATCCTGGACTATACCAAAAATCTTTGTAACCTGGTCCTTTTTATCAAAAATAAACTCTATCCTTTGAAAGATATACCTTATGACCCCATCTTCTCTAATTATCCTAAACTCCATTTCAACTGGTTCCTTTGAGGGCTTGCTAAGTATATTTAGTATCATATCCCTATCCTCTGGATGGATAAACTTATTAAAGAAAAAATCAAAGTTATTTTCATACTGGTCTGGTTCTATACCATGGATCCTATAGGCTTCATCGGACCAGTAGACGGTGTTGTCTATATGGTTTATCTCCCAACTACCTATATGGGCTAGCCTTTGGGCCTCCTCAAGGCACTTATTAGTGACCATTAGCCTTTGCTCTAATAGCTTTCTATCAGTGATATCCTGCATTATGCCAACTACCTTTGCAGGACAGCCATCCTCATCTCGGATAACTTTTGTAACCTCATGGATGTAGCGAAGTTCTCCGCTTTTTCTATAGATCCTAAACTCAATCTCCGATTCCTTACCTTCCCAAAAATCATAGTCAACCGCCCTGACCTTGTCTAGATCCTCGGGATGAACAAAGCTATAAAAGGAATTAAAATTGTGCTTTAGGTCCTCTACACTACAGTCAAGTATCCAGTATAGGCCATCTGACCTATACATTTCATCATTTTTTATGTCATAGGTCCAGCTCCCCATATCTATTAGCTTTTGACCGTGCAGAACATTCTCCTTAAGTAGGTTAAAGCTATCCTCTAGCTGGACGATATTTGATAGTGCTTCGTTTATTTTTTTGGTATCTACCTTGGAGTTTTTTGAGGTCATATTTCCTCCCTACCTATCCTACGCTACCGCATGACACCTTTATTATTTATTACTTTATATAATCGGTTTATCCTTGACTAAATTTAGCTAGTACTTAGCTATCCCTATATTTTGTCTCGTATAATTTGCTATCATAGGCTGCTCTCCGATTTGGACAGGTAGGCCTGTCACACAACATACAGCTTGAATAGTCCTTTTCGGCCGAAAAGAGGATGCCGGAGCTACTTTTAAAGGGTAGCATTATATAGCTTTCTGTCAGCCTGACTCCTATAGCCCCCTCTACGTCCCCTAGCAGGCTAAAAAGGTCAGCCTGTCCCTCTATTGGCCAGTCCTCTAGGGAGCCTGGATTGATATAAGAGAGTCTATCTGCATTAAAATTATCCCTTAGGTAGTCCTCTAGCCCTTTAAGGGCGCTATTTAGGGCCCTTTCCATTATAGAATCTGCCAAATACCGGTCTAGCATATCAAAATGGCCCTGTGCCCAGTTAAAAAGCTCCATGCCACAACTAGCTACATAGGCAAATACCCGGTCTAGCCCCTGGCTATTAACTCTTAGGATTTGGCTATTAATTTTAATGGAGTCTAAAGTGACAAAGGACTGACCCCTGTCAACTATTAGGACCTCTCTAAAGACCGCTTTTGGCCTGGCTATGCCCTCAGCCTCTTTGGCTAGGGCCCTGACCCTGTCCCCATCCTGGCTATCTGGCCTTATCCTTGTAGCTTGGAAAAACTCTTTAAGGTCAAGCCTGAACTGGACCTTGTCAAGTATCTTTACTGGCATACTAAAGCCTCCATAGGCGAAATAAATGTCGTTTATGGCTAGATTATATCAAATAATAAGAGGCTTTGATATACAAGGAGTTACTATCAGCCTATACAAAAATATAAACAAAAAAAGCTACTGTAAAACTTATAAGTTACAGTAGCTTGAAAAAACTTTAGCTAAATACTTGCTAAATAACTATTTTGTTATCTCTGGCTCTACTAGCTCATAACCCATAAGGTCAAACTGGGCCTTTTCGATAATCTGATCCACTAGGGGCTTGTCATTTCTATCCTTTTCAGCCCTTGCGACTGCATCAACATGGTCCATACCCTCTATGACCTTGCCAAAGGCGGCATAGGCACCGTCAAGGTGTGGGGCATCCTCCACCATTATAAAGAATTGACTACCTGCACTATCAGGATGGGCAGATCTAGCCATAGAAATTACTCCCCGCTTGTGCTTTAACTTATTTTCAAAGCCGTTTTGCGCAAACTCTCCCCTAATGCTATAGCCTGGGCCCCCGATCCCTATTCCCTTGGGATCTCCCCCCTGGACCATAAAGCCTAAGATAACCCTATGAAAGGTAAGGCCATCATAAAAGCCTTTACCTACCAAGGACAGAAAATTGTTTACTGTATTTGGTGCTATATCAGGATAAAGCTCAATCTTCACCTGGCCCTTATCCTTTAGCTGCAGTGTTACTACTGGTTTTGCTTGTGTAGACATATTTCAACCTCCAACGCTTTTATCCAAACATTAACCTATATAGTATAGCATAATTTTGGTATATGAAACACATAAATAGTGAAATACTAAGCCTATATTAAGAGGGCTGATAATAAGGGTATTAAAAGGAGATAGACCTATGCTCGGGCTTGACCTTAATGTATATACGATAATCCTAATTGCCAACATAGGCCTGGCCTTTGTTATAGTTTTTTTGGAGCGGAGAAATCCCATCTCTACCCTAGCATGGATCATGGTCCTAGTATTTATACCTGTTCTTGGCTTTATCCTTTATTTATTCCTTGGTCAGGACCTAAGGAGGGCCAAGGTCTTTTCATCCCTTGAGCAAATCCACTTTGAGGACCTAAATAAAAAATACAAGCCACCTTTAGATGAGGAGGAGGTACTAGATGAGGCCTTTCATACCGATGGTGATTTGATAGACCTTCATAGGCAAAATGCGGGGTCACCCTATACAAAAAACAATAGGATCACCCACCTAGTAAGTGGCAAAGAAAAGTTTGCCGCCCTAGAGGCTACCCTTGAGGAGGCCAGCCACCATATACATATGGAGTACTATATTATTAGAAATGATGGTATTGGAAAAAGAATCAGGGATATCTTGGCCAAAAAGGCTGGCGAGGGGGTTATAGTCAGGCTCTTATATGATGGTATGGGGTCTATCAGGCTACCTAGGTCCTATGCAAAGCCCCTGCTTGATAAGGGTGGCCAGGTCAGTGTCTTTTACCCGCCCTTTCTTCCCCATATTAATATTAGGCTAAACTACAGAAACCATAGAAAGATCACAATTATAGATGGACAAAAGGCCTTTTTAGGTGGCTTTAACCTTGGCGATGAGTACCTGCACAAGACTAAAAAGTATGGTATTTGGCGGGATAGTCATTTTCTAATTGAGGGGGAGGCTGTTGATTCTCTCCAGCTACAGTTTTTATATGACTGGCAGTTTGCCTCAAAAGAAAAGCTAGCCCTTAGCAAGGAGCTCTTTCCCGATAAAAAGGACTTAGGCAATTGCGGTATCCAAATAGTCCCCTCTGGTCCTGACTCAAAATATGATGCCATCTATCAGGGTTTTTTCAAGCTAATTGCCAAGGCCAAGACCAATATTTACATTCAGACCCCCTACTTTATTCCAGACCAGGGTCTGACAGAGCTACTCAAGATAGCTGCCCTAGGAGGCGTGGATGTAAGGATAATGATACCTAGCTTTCCAGACCACCCCTTTGTCTACTGGGCCTCTATCTCCTTTGCCTCTGAACTACTTAAATTTGGAGCCAGGGTCTACCGCTATCAAAAGGGCTTTTTACATAGCAAGATTGTTGCCGTGGACGGAAGAGTCGCCTCAGTTGGTACAGCCAACTTTGATATGCGCAGCTTTAAGATGAATTTTGAGCTAAATGCCATTATCTATGATAGGTCAAATGTAACAAGGCTTGAGGGACAGTTTCTAAAGGATATGACTAATTGTCAGGAGCTAACCCAGGACCTATATAACAATAGCCCAGTCACAGCAAGGATAAAGGAGTCTGTTTCTAGGCTATTAGGTCCCCTCCTATAGGAGGAGGCAGATAAGCTCGCTATTTGTTGTCCTTTTCTTTATCTTCCATTTCCTCTGTACCGGGCCTTCTCCAACCTGACCTACGGATAAGATACCAGCATAGAGTAGTAATTATGCCAATCAGGCTAAGGTCGCTAGTAAGACTAGGCCTAAAGATAAAGTAAAGAGCTATTCCTACAAGGCTTATAACAAGAAGGATAATCTCATCCTTGTAGCCTAGCCCCTTTTTATAATTCTTAACAATCCTCCATAGTCCATAGGGGACTATTAGAATAGCTAAATATGCCATCTATTATCATCCTTTTATGCTTTTTCTCTAGCCTATCTTATCAGAGGGATACTAGTAATTGCAATGACAAATAGGCTTTAGTGCCTGCTACTTCCCTAGCCTTGTCCTCGCTTTGCCCTTTTTAATATAGACCTAGCCTATGAAAAAAGGATAGGCCTTAATAAAAAGCCTATCCACATTGGATGCCCGATGTACAAAGATGTCCCAGCCATATAAAAGGATAGGCATTTAAAAAATGCCTATCCTCTTTTGCTAGTATGCCAGGGCCTTAATCTAGCCCTTAACTATAATCTATTCTTTTGGCTTATTATGTTTGGCCTATTATGCCCAGAACATCTCGCCCTTGTCCTCGTAGATAAGGACCTCCTTTAAGAATGAGATGGCCTTTTGCAGTCCCTCGTTACTAGACATTAGGCTATCCTCATGTTCAATGCTTAGGACATCATCATAGCCGACCATCCTTAAGTTACTTACGATATCCTTCCATACCTGGTATGAGTGGCCATAGCCTACAGACCTAAATACCCATGACCTGTTAATCTCATCGCTATAGTGCTTTGTATCTAGTACCCCATTTTTAGCTGTATTTATTGCATCTATCCTTGTATCCTTTGCGTGGAAGTGGTAAATAGCAGAGCCTAGCTCTCTGATAGAGGCAATTGGATCTATACCCTGCCAGAAGAGATGGCTTGGGTCATAGTTAGCACCGATGGTATCGCCAACTGCTTTCCTTAGCTTTAAGAGGGTCTCTGGATTGTAAACATTAAAGCCTGGGTGCATCTCTAGGCAGATCCTATTTACTCCATGGTCGTTGGCAAACTTAACTGCCTTTTCCCAATAGGGAATAAGGACCTCGTTCCACTGATAGTCTAATACCTTTAAAAAGTCTTCTGGCCAGGGACAGGTTACCCAGTTTGGATACTTTGAGCCAGGGCTATCGCCGGGACAGCCTGAAAAGGTTATTATCCTATCAAGACCAAGTTGCTCTGCCAATAGGACTGTCTTTTCAAAATCTGCATGATAGGCATCTGCTACTTCCTTTTGGGGATGTACAGGGTTACCATGACAGGATAGGGCACTTATCTCCATACCATACTTGTCAACAAGGTCCTTTAGGCCCTTGACCTTTGCCTTGTCGGCTAATAATTCATCAGTTTTAACATGGGCTGTGCCCGGAAAGCCTCCAGTTCCAAGCTCTACTGCCTGGACCCCAGAGTCCTTTAAGTACTTTAATGCATCTTCTAGGCTTTTTTCGCCTAGTACAACAGTAAATACACCAAGTTTCATTAAAACGCCTCCTACTATTATATTCTTTAATTATTATTATTCTCTGATTTTAAGTAAAACTCCTTTGGAAAAAGAAACAGCCTGTCCCAGAAACTAGCCCTTTATGAGTGCTTTAGCTTGGCTGTGCTAGACTCCTATCTGCCTACATATGATAGTAAAAAGGTCAAAGGGGCCTAATATGCCCGTGCATGGTTATGTATATATGGAGCTTTGAGCAAACTGCTACTTAACCACTAAAACAAGCCCTCAAGGAAACCATAGTTGACCAAATAATAAAATATAGCAGCTGCTATAGCTAGTGTTAACACGAGCTTTAGTGCCTTAAAGGCTATCTTTAGTACAAAAAATATGGCCAGAACACCTGCAGCTATTACAAGTATGTCCGTCATAAGACCCAACCTCCTCGCCTAATAGGATAGATTAAAACAATTATAACATAATATTAATTAAAATATATGATATCAGCTAAATATATTATAGAATATGACCCTTGACCTATGAAAAGAACCAATAAACTAGTGGCCTATATATCAAAGCAAAAAATAAAAATGAACTTTCGCAAATAATTCTTGCAGAATGCTGATAATTTTAGTAAAATGAATGGAATTGATGGAAGTGTCTTGCCAATCACAAAACAAATAGTATAGAGGGTTTAAAAGATATTTTGTCCAATTGTCAAAAGGAATAGGAGTGAAGGATTTGAATACTAACAATGGTTTTGATGCAAAAACAGAAGAAATTGATGAGTTTGTATCCAAGCTACAAAGGCTTGCCAAGGCAAACAACTGGATTGAACCACACCTTTTTGACCTGCACGGGGTAAAAAGGGGTCTACGCAACAACGACGGTACTGGAGTCTTAGTAGGGCTGACCCAAATAGGCGATGTCCATGGCTATGATGTTAAAGACGGCATCAAAATCCCAGAGCAAGGTAGGCTACACTACAGGGGAGTAGATGTAGTAGATATAATAAGAGGTTGCGAGGCTGACAACCGCTTTGGCTTTGAAGAGGTCTGCTTTCTCCTCTTGTTTGGCAAGCTACCAACCGAAGACGAGCTTGAATCCTTTAACAAGATACTATCTGAAAACAGGCGGATGCCCGAGGGCTTTTTTGAGGACATGATCCTAAAGGCACCTAGCCCAAATATCATGAACAAGATGGCCCGTTGTGTACTGGCCAGCTATTCCTATGACCATAACAATCCTGACGATAATAGTATGGCTGCAGTCCTTTCAAGGAGTATTGATCTAATAGCCAAATTCCCCGCCTATATGGCCTATTCCTACCAGACCAAAAAACATTATTATGAGGATGAGAGTCTACATATCCACCTGCCCCAGGACGGACAAAGTACAGCTGAGTCTATCCTCTACATGATCAGGCCAGATAGTGAATTTACCAGAGAAGAGGCTGAGATCCTAGACCTATCCCTTATCCTCCATGCAGAGCACGGTGGCGGAAATAACTCCACCTTTGCAACCAGGGTTGTAACCTCCACAGGCACTGACATCTATTCAGCCATAGCTGCCGGTATCGGATCCCTAAAGGGACCAAAACACGGTGGAGCAAACCTAAAGGTAGCCGAAATGATAAGAAACATCAAGGAAAATGTACCCAACTATGATGATGAGGGAGCCTTGGCTGATTATCTTGTAAAGATATTGAACAAGGAGGCCTTTGACGGTGCAGGCCTAATCTATGGTATGGGGCATGCAGTCTATACCCTATCAGATCCCAGGTCTGAGCTTTTAAAGGAAAAGGCAGAAAAGCTAGCAGAAAAGAAAGGCCTACAAAGGGAGTATAAGCTTCTTGAGACAATAGAAAATCTATCACCTGAGCTTTTCAGCAAGGTCAAGGGCAACTGCAAGGAGCTAAGTGCCAATGTAGACTTTTACTCAGGCTTTGTATATGAGATGTTAGGTATTCCAGCTGACCTTTATACCCCCCTCTTTGCTATCGCCAGGGTACCTGGCTGGTGCGCTCATGCCATGGAGGAGCTAATTAGCGGGTCAAGGATAATAAGGCCTGCCTACAAGACCATAAATCAGATCTCCGAGTACAAGCCCCTAAGTGAAAGGTAGAAACACTTTGACCAATATAGAAGACTATTTACAAAACCTTATGCCCTCCGGCCTTTGACTAAAAGCTAGGAGGGCATTTACTTGTCCACCTAAAAGCAATAGGGTGGCTGATAGATAAAGCCAAATCAATAGGGCTATAAAACTACCAATACTACCATAGACCAGCTCAATGTTCCAGATATTATCCAAGTAGTAGGAAAAGGCCAAAGAGGCTACTAGCCAGCCAACTGTTGTAAAGATAGCTCCAGGCAGGACCTCCCTCCAGCCCAGGCGTGAGCAGGGGGTAAACCTGTATATGCAGGCAAAAACAATTACCATCATGGAAATAGGTATTACAAACCTAAATATATCCCATATGGCTCTAAGGTTTTGGGACAGGCCAATGCTAGTGAAAAAGACCCCTAGCCTTTTACCAAATACCAGGAGGGTAAAATAAAGGATAACTACAAAGGACAGGGCCAGGGTAAAGACAATAGATACCAGCTTTATCCTTATAAAAGACCGCTTTTCCTTTACATTATAGGCCTTGTTAAGACCTACAATTATTGCTCCAACCCCATTAGAAGCAGCCCACAGGGTCCCCAAAAGGCCTATAGAAAACAGCTTTAGCTTTCTCCTTTGGGCTAGATTCAGTAGATTATTCTTTAAAAATTTAAAGGTGTCATAGGGCAAGATATGAACCAGGGGACCTAAAATATCTACATCCTGTAGAGGGCTCTTTGTTATTAGGGTCATTAGAAAAAGCAAAAAGGGGAAAATGGACAAAAGCAGGAAATAGGCTACCTGGGCGCTTAGGCCAGCTAACTCATCCTTTATATATGCCTTGTAAAGGGCCTTTATAAAGCGGAAAATTCTAAGCATTTGAGTCTACTCCAAAAGCAATCTGTAAAATTAGCAATTGTTCTATTATCTAATATGCCCTTTTTCTGATATAATGGTACAAAACAAATTCAAAGGTGATCTAATGTACAAGGTATGGGGAAGGTTACGCAAGGACAACAAAAATATTAGGGATATGGTAGCAGAGTGTGACCTTGATAACCACACCAAGGAAGACTGCCTTACAAGCTGTATTGAGCAGATTTGCAATGAGTTTGACCTACAAAGACCAATGCTGCTGCCCAAAAACCAAAGGGAGCTTGAAAAATTAGGCCTTACCTCCTTTAACCAGGATAATTTTATAGAGACAATATACTTTGACACCCTAGAGATTGAGATAATCGAGGACGAATAAAAGATTTTATAGGTGAACAAAGGAGCTAGAAATGATAGTTAGCATCATAAGGGTAAAGCTCTACGCCCCCTGGATCCATAGCCTAAAGGAAAAAAGAAAGCTTGTTAAAAGCCTCTGCCAAAAGCTTAAAAATAGGTTTAATGTTTCAGTGATAGAAAGCGATGCCCAGGATATACACCAGACCATAATTGTCTCTATTGCCTTTCTCTCTAGCGACAATGCACAGGCAGGCAAGACCCAGGAAGGAATATACCACTTTATACTATCAAGCACCGACGCTCAAATCCTTGACTTTGATGTTGAAAAGCTTTAGACCATACAGCCTAAATCCTGGCTTAACTCTAATAAAAACCCTAATAGAAACATAAAAATACCTCCAAGTAGATAATCTTTATTAGAATATCCTGCTTGGAGGTATCTTAGTTAATACACTTTCTTAAAAACTAGTTAGTACTATTTTCTTTTCTTCTTTGCTATTACTCCAGCGGAAGCTGCAGCTAGTAGTAGATAGCCTAGAGTGCTAGCATAACCAGTCTTTGCTGGTACTTCGTCATCGTCTGCACCTAAGACAACAGAGTCTATATATACAAAGGCTTCTTTGTCTAGTGCTTTATCAAATACAAATTGAAGGGCAACACGCTGTATAGGATCTTTTATATCCTCAGGTATTGTATATTCTCCCTCTAACCATACTCCTTCTTCTTTTACATCAAACCATTCGTCATCCCAGTATGACCAGTCCTCGGCACCCTGTGAGAATATCTGGTATCCCTTTAGGTTTGTGCCTTTGGGAATATAGACTTTAAAGGTTACTTTCTGACCAGGTTTTACATTGTCAATTGGCATTCTAGCTTGATAATGTACATTTCCAGGTTTAAAGACTGCCTTTAATGAGTATTTGCCATCAGCAGCTTGTTCATCAGAACGTGAAAGAGTAGTAACATCAACAGTTTCATCATATTTGGCATCTACTTCTGCTTGATCAATTCCGGTCCAGCCTTGAAGGTCTTCTTCAAAGGTAAAGCTAACGCTCTTTGGTTTCTCAGGTTCTTTATCCTTTTCATTATCCTTCTTGTCATCTTCATCAACAGGCTTTTCATCGTCTTTGTCATCTTCGTCTGCTGGCTCTTCATCACTTTCTAGAGCGCCAACCTTCACACTGTCTACATAAACAAGAAGATCCTTATCCAAATCTTCAGCAAACTCAAACTGGAGAGCAACACGCTGTATAGGATCTTCTATATCCTCAGGTATTGTATATTCTCCCTCTAACCATACTCCTTCTTCTTTTACATCAAACCATTCGTCATCCCAGTATGACCAGTTCACACCACCCTGTGAGAATATCTGGTATCCCTTTAGGTTTGTGCCTTTGGGAATATAGACTTTAAAGGTTACTTTTTGACCAGGCTCTATTC
>FZPS01000197.1_pt69 | contig 36596 bp, 36 predicted proteins | sample 1817821 | NCBI WGS metagenome assembly FZPS01 (sample SAMEA104158645, study PRJEB21678) | metagenome | place: Germany | collected 2015-04-21 | reverse complement strand
AAATATTACCTTGAAGTTAGAGTGTAAACTATGAAACCGCCGTATACGAGAACCGTACGTACGGTGGTGTGGGAGGTCGGTAAATAAAATAATTATTTACCTCCTACCCGATTACCAATATAAGGGAGGGAAGTTTTGTATGTCAGAAGGAAATACCATACTTTTTGATGAGAACACTGTATTTAGAAGCTTAGGGAAGGGAGAACTTTCCTTTAAGGATGTTTTTAATGAGATTATAAATTATATTAAAGACGATAAAAACAGCTCATATAAAATATCTATAGGAACTGATTCCCAGGTTAGCAGCAAGACCTTTTTTGTAACATGTATTCATGTTCACAGAGTAGGAAAGGGTGCCATAGGTTTTTTACACAAAAGCCAGTTAGCAAGACCTATCAAAAACTTACGTGAAAAAATATATATGGAAACTTGCATAACCCTTCAATTAGCCTATTTGTTTGATGAAGAAAGAATTAGCAAGATATATAGAACATTGGGCAAAAAAGGAATAACATTTGAGTTTCATATTGACATAGGCAAAAAAGGCGAAACCAAAGTGCTTATAAATGAAATGGTAGGAATGGTTAAAGGTTTGAATTTTGTGCCTAAAATAAAGCCAGATAGCTTTTGTGCCAGCTGCTTTGCAGACAGGTACACAAAAGCCATATAAATTTATTTTTTAAGCTTTGTAAGCATTTTATAAACTTCGTATATTTTCCCTTTAACAGTGGAAATATCACTGCTTTTTCCTTCCATGCAGTTTATAACTTCAAGTACATTATTTGCAACACCATAAGGGGACAGCTTTTCTTGTATTGCTGCCTTGGTACTGGCTTTTATGCTTAAATTAAAACGGTATTTCATCATGTCATTGAATATATTATAAATTTCATCAACACTACTGGATTTTTTTATTTTTCTATACATGACATTCAAATTTTTATCAGATTTATTTTTGGAAAGAGTTGTAAAAATTACAGCCAGTAAAATAATTACTATAATGGCAAGCACAAGCAAAACAGTGTATAGTACGCTTTTTTTAAGTTTTATTGTCATATACCCATTGTCTTTATTATTATAACTAATTTGTTCTATTTTAATTTGTTCTACATCATTTGAAGCAGGTGTGTCATAACTTTGTTGAGATATTGGCATATTGCCTGTTACCGTTATGGTCGTACCAGGGATTTCTGCATTTTTATAGGTTTTAGTTTCAGTATCAAAATAATTAATATTTATTGGCGGAATTTCAAGTTCTCCTGTTTTTTCAGGCACAAGTATAATTTCAAATTCTTTTTTGGAAATATATTTGTTATCTTCCACATCTTCTTGAGAACTTTTTTCTGTCTGATATACAGAAAAATCAGGAATTTCATTTTGAATTATACTCCTAAAGTTTTCTAAATCGCAATGGCCAGACAAAGTTACTTCAAGAGTTAATGAGTCTTTAATATCAATTTGCTGTTTGCTATAATTTGAAGTTATATTTAAATTTCCCACCAAGCCTGAAAAATTATCAGGTTTGTTATCTGTTGGCAAAGAATTAACTTTTAATTCTGCTGTATCAGTCTCTAAATAATAGGGTCTTGAGGAATCAAAGAAACTTCCGGTACTTACGTTAGCCTGAAAAGTGTACTTGGGTATTTCATATAAACCTGCTTTAATAGGGGTAAGGAAAATTTGTTTTACAATGTATTTTACATACCTTTTTCCGTTAATATATAAAAACTCATAGGATAAGTTTTCATTTTCAATTTCCTGTGTAATAAAGCTGTCTAATTTAATCTCATCTAAAAATCCAAGTCTTTCTATGTTATAGCGTGAATAAAACTCATAAGTAAGCACAGCTTTTTGTCCAAAATATATTTCATTTTCAGATAAAATCGTTTTGATGAACAAGTCTTTTGCTTCCCCTTCTTCATTTGAAGGAGAGTCAGTTACAGTTACAGTTAATTCATTGGTTTCGTAGATGTTTCCATTGTATCTTATTTTTGCTACAAGAGAAAATTCTCCAGTAAATTTTGGTATTATAACATGTCTGTAAGTTTTTGTATGTGTTACTTGGGAGTTGATAATTTGAGTGCCGTCTGAAGTACTTGTTGAAACAATATTAAAATTGTCTATGCCTTCAATATCTACTATTTCTGCATTTTGTGCATTGACTATGGAAACTGCTAAAGTGGCGCTTTCCCCCCTGCTTAAATTTAAAGAGTCAATATCAAGTCTAAACTGTGGATTATTTCCCCACACCTGTACTTTAAATGCTAAAAGAGAAGTAATTAATAAAGTTAATATAAAAACTAATTTAAAATTTATTTTTTTACCAGCCATATTTTGATTCCTCACCTTCTATTACAATTCCCTGATTATTTTTAAGACTTTCTTCTTCAAGTTTTTCTAACATTTCCAAAACCCTTTGTACCTGGTCTAAATCTTCAATATCATACTCTGATTGTTCTGACAGATTGCCTTGTTCCTCTTCATTTTGAGGTTGATTTTCATCAGTATTTTTATCTTGTGAATTTTCCTGGCTATCTTGTTCCTCTTCATCAGATTGATTTTCATCAGCATTTTCACCTTGTGAATCTTCCTGGTTATCTTGTTGCCCTTCTTCAGATTGATTTTCATCACCACTGGATTCATCTTGCTCTTCATTTTCTTCTTCACTTTGTTGATTTTCTGAATCTCCTTGTTCATCCTCTTGATTTTCGCTATCTTCCTCATTTTCTTCACTTTGCTGATTTTCACTGTCTTCCTCATTTTCTTCATTATCCTGATTATTATCTTCTTGCTGTTCATTTTGAGATTCTTGAAGTTCATCTATTAATTTTTTTACAAATTCATAATTATATTTTATATCAACATTGTCAGGAAACTCTATAATCCCTTCTTTATAAATCTCTAAAGATTGTTTGTAATATTCAAGTTTTTCAGAAGGCTCCATTATTTTTTCACCCAATCGAAAATAAGAGTTGCCTGATTTTAAGTACTTTTCCAATTGGGGGGGAGTTTTTTGATAATAATTCAGAGCCTCCTGAAAATTTTCAAGCCTGTATTCACAAAGTCCGCTGTTAAAATTAAGTTTATTTTCTGCAGTTTCTTTTAGCTTGCCTTTATTGTAAATGTCCATGCCCTCCTGATAAGTACTTAAAGCATTTTGATAATCTTCTTCTTTATAATGGGAGTTACCCTTTGCTAGTACTGTATTTAATGAATTAGTAATATCAGCCAATGCAAAGAAATGCATGACAAACACCATAATGGATAAAATTCCGGATATAATAAAGATGCTAAATAATATTTTTCTCATATTATCCTCCTTTCAGGCAGAAGATAACCTGCGGCAAAAAGCAGTATGCCAGCTGCTAAAAAGGGTTGATAAAGCAGTTTGTACCTTCTTATTTTCTCTGTTTTGGTGGTACTTCTTTTTAAAGAATTCATATCATTTATCAAATTAGAACTGTCATTTTCAAAGTACAAACCATTTCCTGTTTGGGCCAGTTCCTTTAGAGTATCAGAATACAAAGATGAAGTAACAAAGTTGCCACTAAAATCCTTCATGTATCCAGTTGTTTTTTGGTCGTTATCATCGTAAACAGGTATTAAACCACCTTTTTCAGTACCTATGCCTATTGTATATATTTTAAAATTCCCATCATTAATTTGTTGTGCAGCTTTTAAACTTTCTGTTTCATGTTCTTCTCCATCGCTTATAATTATTATAACTTTGTCAGATGAAGAGGTCTTTTCAAAGGATTTGTAAGCTAGTTTAATTGCAGCTTCTATATTTGTACCCCCGCCACCAATCATATTTGTATCAATTACATCTAAAAACATATATGCCAAATTATAATCATCTGTCAAAGGCATTTGAATATATGCATCAGAAGAAAAGGGGATAAAACCTATCCGGTCACCTTCAAGCTTATCAATAATATCTCCTATTATTTTTTTTGCCCTGGCAATTCTATTAGGTTGTATATCCTCAACCAACATACTTTTTGAAGTATCAATTAAAACATATATGTCAAGACCCTCTTTTTTTAGTTCCAAAAATCCCTGGAAAGTCTGAGGTCCCATTAGGGAGTAGACAACCAGAATAAGCCCTAGTGTAATAAGTATGTTTTTTAAAATTTTAAATCTTGAAATTGTTTTTATATTCATTGCATTTAATATTTTTTCTTTTTTTCTATAAGCCAAAATTAATAAAATTAAAGCTAATACAGGAATAAATATAAAAACAATGTTAAAAGGATATTTATAATTCATAAGTTTTAAAAGCCCTCCCTTTTCAAAACTAACATTTTAAGGAATTTTTGTGTAGTAGTATTTATCAAAGAAAATGCCAAGTAGTAATAATACAAGACCTGTTATGGCAAAAACTACATATAGCTCCATGTATTGTATAAAATCATCTCTTTCAAATTCACTTTTTTCTAGTCTATCTATAGTTTCAAATATTTGTTCTAAAGCCTTTGGGTCTTTGGCTCGGAAATACTGTCCACCTGTATCCTGGGCAATTTGTTTTAACAGTTCTTCATCAAAGCCTCCCTCATATGCCTGTCTGCGAACCCTGCCAAAAATATCTGTTACTTCTACAATTGTTCTGTCACTTCCCACACCTATTGTATATATTTTAACACCCATATCCTGTGCAAGCTGGCTTGCAGTATAAGGGTTAATTTCTCCTGCATTGTTATCACCATCTGTTAAAAGAATTATTATCTTGCTGTCAGAATCACTTTTTTTCAGTCTATTAAGCCCCACTGAAATAGCCATTCCTATAGCTGTTCCATCTCTGTTAAGAGAATCAAAACTCACTTCATTTAAAGATTGTGTTAATATGTCATGGTCTAAAGTTAGGGGAATTCTTGTATGTGCAGTACCTGCAAAAATTATAAGTGATATTCTGTCATTAGTTCTTCCTCTTATAAATTCATTAATGGTTTCTCGTGCAACTTCTAAGCGGTTTGGCTCAAAATCAACAGAGCTCATGGAGCTGGATATATCAAGGGCTATTGCAATATCAATCCCCTTTTGATCTATAGGTATAGTTTCCTTTTGTAATTGAGGCCTTGTCAATGCAAAAATAAGAAATATAAGTCCAGCTACAGTAAGAAACTTTCCCAACTTGTGTTTGAAAGCATCTTTTTTAGCTGAAGCTTTAAGGAGCTTCACGCTTGAAAATTTTAATGCACTTTTTTTTTGTTTTCTAAAAAATAAATATATAACTAAAGGTATCAAAAGTAAAAAATACCAACTAGCTAACTCTATCATTTTACTCCCTCTTTTGTTTTTTCTATTTTTCCAACTATGTCAATCAAACTTTCTAATAGCCTTTTTTTGTCCTCATGTGAAGGGGTTTTACCTGAAAATTTAAATATATCACATTCATAAAGCCATTTTTCCAAATTTTTTAAAATAGGGTTAACCTCTTTTATATTTTTAATTTCCCCTATAATTTCAGAAGAGGTTTTGCCCCTTATAGAGTAGGAATACACATCTTCAATGTATTTTTTAAAACTTTCTGTCAATTTTACAAGATACATAGTATCATTTAGGGAAACACCCTTAACATTCTTTATAAACAGCTGATATGAAGTCAGGGAAGCTGCTTTCTTTTTCTTTATAAAAATAACTAAAAGCACAATGCCGCTAGCTAAAAAAACAGAAGGAAAAACAAAGGCAGCATATCTTGTAATGTTAAATTTATTACCCTCTTTAGGCTCGAAACTTCCTTCAAAGATGCTCTCATTTTCTATTTCATCTAATGTTGATTTTATATCAATTACAATTTCTTTATTGCCTATTTTAACAAGTTTTTCACCTGGTTCAAAACTTCGGATGGTTATTATATAATTTTCTCCATCATTTTTTATATCAACTATATCAAACTCTTTAAATTTTTCTCTTAGTTCATCCTCTGTAATTGTCTGGGAGGTTATTTTAAGTTCAATTAAATCCCCTATATAAATATTTCTTTCACTTTCTGCAGTGCCAACAGATGGAATGAAAAATAAACTTATAAAAACTATTAAAAAAAATTTTATCTTTTTCATCTGCGACTCCTTCTTTTAAAAAATTGTTTTAAAGGTTTTACAAAGTCTTCGTCTGTATAAATTTTAATATAGTTTCCTTTGGGCAAATCTAAATTGTCTTTTATCTTATACTGGTTTTTTGTATTGTCCAAAACAAAAACTTCCCCTGTTTCTAAGTCTTCAAAAGTAAAAATAGCTCCCTGGGGTATTGCCTCTTCAGTCCTGTCTACAATGTGTACTAAAACTAAGTCGTGATGCTTGGAAGTAATTTTTAAATCTTTTTCAAACTCTTGGTCTAAAAAGTCTGAAATTAAAAAGATAACGCTTCTTTTTTTCTCAATACGGTTAAAATGCTGTAATGCATTTGACAAATCAGTGCCTTTTAATTCAGGTTCAAAATCCAAAATATTTTCAATTATTGATAGCACATGTCTTTTTCCACTTTTAGATTGAATGTATTTTTCAATTTTTTCAGTAAAAAGAAGCATGCCAACTTTGTCATTGTTTTTGATTGCAGAAAAAGCAAGGGTTGCACCTAATTGTGCAATTAGCTCCATCTTTTTCCCAAAACTATTGGAATGGGACATGTCTATTAAAAGAAATACATTTAATTCCCGCTCTTCTTCAAACTGCTTTACATAGGCTTTATTATGCCTTGCAGTCACATTCCAGTCGATATTTCTTATATCATCTCCTGGATAATACTCCCGTATATCTTCAAACTCAATTCCTCTGCCCCGAAAGCCTGAGCGGTATTCTCCTGAAAATATTTCTTCAACCAATTTATTTGATTTTATTTCTATATGCCGTATTTTTTTCAGCATTTCTTTAGAAGTCATATTAAATCTCCTGCCAATAAGTAATTATAATTTTTAAGGCAAATTAACCTTTTCTAAAATTTGCGTAATCAAGTCTTCGGAAGTTATATCTTCTGCCTCTGCTTCATATGACAATAAAATTCTATGTCTTAATACATCATAAACTATGGACTTAACATCATCAGGTATGACAAAGTTTCTGCCTTCCATAAATGCTTTACATTTAGAGGCTTTAATAAGGCTTAGTGAAGCACGGGGAGATGCACCACAGGCAATGTATAAGTTTTTCTCCCTTGTTTTAAAAACAATGTCCAGCACATAGTTTTGAATATTTTCATCTACATATATCTCATCAATAAGACTTCTAAGCTGCACTATGGTGTCCCGAGATAATATCTTTTTTAAAGGAGGTTCATTTGTCCTCTCTTTAGAAAAGCGCTGGATAATTTGCTTTTCTTCTTCTCTTTTTGGATATTCTATTTTAAGCTTTAGCATAAACCTGTCCTGCTGAGCTTCGGGAAGGGGGTATGTACCTTGCTGCTCAATAGGGTTTTGAGTTGCTATAACTAAAAAGGGTTTGTCAAGCTGATAAGTCACATCACCAATGGTAACCTGATTTTCCTGCATTGCCTCTAAAAGAGCAGATTGTACTTTAGCAGGTGCACGGTTTATTTCATCTGCCAATAGGATGTTAGAGAAAATAGGTCCTTTTTTAATTATAAATTCCCCTGTTTTTTGATTATATATTTCAGTTCCTAAAATATCTGCCGGAAGCAAATCGGGGGTAAACTGAATTCTTTTAAAATCAATTCCTATTGTTTCTGCTACAGTATTTGCAGTTAATGATTTTGCAAGCCCAGGGATACCTTCTAAAAGAATATGCCCTCCTGCTAAAAGACCAATGAGTATTCTGTCAACCATATATTCCTGACCAATAATAACTTTATTTATTTCAGCCTTTAAAGAAGATATTAATTTTCCTTCTTCCTCAAAACTTCTAATTTGTACTTGTATGTTTTCCACCTTTTTCAATCCTTTCTATACATCAATTAAATAAAATTTCTATTCTAAAACTTAATTTCAGAATAGAAAAATCATATACAAAAACAAAAATCATGTATAAATAAAAGAGTGATTTTTTCAACTCAAAACCTATTCTAAATTATTTTTTTGAAGTATGTGTGAATAAAATGTAAATTATATATTGTTTATCATATCAATGCTTGTAGTTGAAGGGGAAGTTTAATTATGGTAAAATAAAGTGAAATATTAAAACAGATTTTAGGTGATAAAATTTGGATGAAATTACAAATAAAAGAGAAGTTGATGAGAATAAAAACAACTTAGATTTAAAAAACAACATAGATTTAATTGAAAGAAGCCCTAAGCCAAGTGAGGGAAATGGTGTATTGTCCAAAATAATGTACCTGATAATTATAATTCTTGTTAGCGCTTCTATTATTGCATTAGTACGTATGTTTATATCTGATTTAACCAACAAAGATCCTCTTATTTCAAAGTTTAAAACATATGAAAAACCTACAATAAAAAAGACTCCCGCAAAAGAGCCCTTTATAATAAATAAAGAAGGTATTGAGTATGAAGTTTTACCAATGGCTGAATACAGGCTTTTTGGGCGCATGGTTGCTAAAAACAGATACCCTGATGGTTTTGACCTTGCTGTTCCTATTTCACCCTATGATATTGGCATAGTACATGGTAAATTAGCAATGCACTCAAGTATAGAACTTTTTAAATTTGATTTTGGAAACAGATGCTTAATCTACAGTTATGATGCTGTAGATCATCCCTTTACCACTGAGGAGATGTATTTGCACATAGAGAATGTTCATGCCATTCATGGAAATGACAGGATTTTAGAAGCTATAGAAAAGGTAGAAGCAGGACAGTTTATTATATTAGAGGGGGATTTAGTAAAGGTATATATTTCAGCAAAGTATGGGGGAGACAGAGCTTTGTGGGAAAGCAGTCTTGTACAAGGGACAAATGAGTGTAAGGTTATGTACATTACAAAGATAACCTTAGGTGATGAGGTGTATGAGTAGTATTATTTATAGCTGATTTTTTGATTTATTTTTCGTCCAGATTCATCTATTTCATATGTAACAAATCCATTAAAAAATATAATTCCTATTGTGTAGCCTTTATTATGTTCGTTGCAGGCAAAGGTAATATCATTTTCAGAAAAGCCCTCACTGCCGTCATTAGCTAACAATTCAGAAGTAAATAATATAATAACACTGCCTTCTTCATCGTCTTTAAATTTTGAATTATTAACATATGAGTCCTTGCCCACTATCGTATGTATATCCTTTGATTGTGTAAATGGATTAGTAATGGAATCTGAATCCATATAATTACTGGTTAATTGGCTTAAAAGCATAGATGCATCCCTAGTATCTTCTGAATTAAAATATCTTAAATTATTAGTGGTATTTCTTATTAATGAATATAGAGTGTCAGAGTTTGAGCTAGCAGTTTGATTGCAGGATATTAAGAACATTAACATAGAAACAGTTATTAAAATTAAAGTTTTTTTAGATTTAAGCATTTTTTTCCCTCCTAAAAAATAATTGTTAAAGAATTTAACTTAAAAATACTTTATTATTTATCATAAAAAAATATTAAAGCACTACTTTTTTTAAAAATTTATTTAAATATATAAAGAAAGGAAATATATTCGGGATTTGAGGAACATATTGAATTTCAAATCTCTTTGATGATATAATAACATCTAGATTGATAAAATTCTATAAACTTCAATTAAGAATTATCTATATACCACTCTTTTACTACTCTTTATAAAAAGTTTCAAATAACTACAAAATATTATAAGTTTTTGTGTTGTTTAACTTTATTTTGTAAAGGAGGGATTTGTTTAAAGCTTCAAAGTATCAAAATAACAAAAAATGTTTAGGGGGATAAGAATGTTAAAAGTATCTTTAAAAAAGACAGTAGCTGTTCTTTGTACATTTGTTTTAGTATTATCGGTATTTCCAACTTTTTTTGCTTTTGCTGATGAGGAAGATGAAAAAGAGCCAATTGTATTTGAACATCTTATTGGAAATGATGGAGTAAGAAGACCTTCAGAAGCAGGTGCTCTTCAGCTTGTTGAATATAATGGGCAACTGACTTTAGCAGGGGAAGATGGAGAGCCTGTTCAACTTCGTGGTATGAGCACTCATGGTTTACACTGGTTTGGTGAAATTGTAAATGAAAATGCCTTTGCTGCACTTTCCAACGATTGGGAATGCAATGTTATACGTCTTGCAATGTATGTGGGAGAGTATGGTTATGCAACAGATCCAAGTGTGAAGGAATTAGTTTACAAAGGTATAGAATTGGCATTTGAAAATGATATGTATGTAATTGTGGACTGGCACGTTCATGCACCAGGAGACCCAAGAGCTGAAGTTTACTCAGGTGCATATGATTTCTTTGAAGAATTGGCAGACCACTATAAAGATCATGAAAAAGCTCACTACATAATATGGGAACTTGCAAATGAACCAAGTTCCAACAGCAGCGGCGGCCCTGGTATTACAAATGATGAAGAGGGTTGGCAGGCTGTGAAGGAATATGCAGAGCCTATTGTGGAAATGCTCCGTGAAAAAGGTGACAACATCATCATTGTTGGAAGTCCTAATTGGAGTCAACGACCTGATTTAGCAGCTGATGATCCTATAGATGCTGCAAATATAATGTACACAATACACTTCTATACAGGAACACATATGCCTGCAGATGAAGGCTACCCTGAAGGTACTCCAAGTTCAAGAAGACAAAATGTAATGAACAATGCTCGCTATGCAATGGAAAAGGGTCTTGCTGTAATTGCTACAGAATGGGGTGTAAGTGAAGCTACAGGAGATGGTGGACCTTATTTAGATGAAGCTGATGTATGGATTGAATTTTTAAATGAAAACAATATTAGCTGGGTTAACTGGTCTTTAACTAATAAAAATGAAATTTCAGGTGCATTTGTTCCCTTTGAATTAGGAAAAACAGAGGCAACTTCCTTAGATCCAGGAGATGACCAGGTTTGGGCTATAGAAGAATTAAGCCTTTCAGGTGAATATATACGTTCACGCATTAAAGGTATTGAATATGAACCAATTGATAGAACTATCTTTACAAAGGTAATATGGGATTTTGATGATGAGACAACTCAAGGGTTTGTTTCAAATGCAGATAGTCCAATAGAAGTGGAATTGTCCAATGAAGAAAAGGCACTTAAAATATCCGGACTTGATGAAAGTAATGATATTTCTAGCGCTAACTTCTGGGCTAATGCTCGTATTTCAGCAGATGAATGGGAAGAAGCGGTTGATATTTTAGGTGGAGAAGAAATATCTTTTGACATTATATCAGATTCACCTTCAACTGTATCCATTGCAGCAGTTTTACAAGGACCGGCAGCAGACTGGGCAAATCCTGCAAGAGCAATTCAGGTAACAGAAGAGGATTTTGAAGAATTTGGCGATAGGTACAAAGCTACTTTAGTTATTTCAACAGATGATGCACCTTCATTTGAGACAATTGCAACGGATGCTGATGACAATACTTTGACAAATATTATTTTATTTGTGGGTGCAGAAAGTGCAAGTACCATTTACATTGATAATATTACAGTTACAGGAACAATTGTAGAAATACCTATAATTCATGATGAGCTTGGAGAACCTGCACTTCCTTCTGATTTTGAAGACGGAACTCGTCAGGGATGGAAGTGGAATCCGGAATCAGGTGTGAAAAATGCATTAACCATTGAAGAGGTTAATGGTTCTAATGCTATTTCATGGGAGTTTGCATATCCTGACGTTAAGCCTGAGGATGGTTGGGCATCTGCTTCACGTTTAGAAATGTGGATGCCAGAAATGGTTCGTGGAGATAATGATTTTGTAGTATTTGATTTGTATATCCATCCAATTCGTGGAGAAGACCAGGGTTCTATGTTAATTAACCTTGTATTCCAGCCACCTGAGGCAGGATGGTGGGCACAGTCAACAGATGTTTTTGAAGTTGATTTTACCACATTAGATGAAGCAGAAGTGACAGATGAAGGTTTATATCATTATGAAGTTCAAATGTCACTAAGAGACATTCTAAGTATTGAAGATGATATGGAGCTTAGAAATATCATTCTTATTTTTGCAGAAGGTGACTACACTCTATTTGCAGGTAGACTGTATCTGGACAATATTAGATTTGAAGAAGGAAATACAGTTGAAGTTAAAGAGTGTGAAGGTGGAACGATAGAGGTTAGTAAATCCCTTGCCCGTCCAGGAAATATTATTGACATTACTGTAATTCCTGATGAAGGAATGAAATTAAAAGAAGGTTCATTAAAATATACTGATGGTGTTGAAGAAGTAAGTATAACAAAAACAAGCTTTGTTATGCCCAAGTCAGATATAACTATATCTGCAGAATTTGTAGCAGCAACAGAAGCAACACTTAAAGCTGATAGGGTAGCTGTGGTAGGAGAAGAGTATAAAGTTACTTATGGGTTAAAAGGTGTAGAAGGAGTATATGCTCAGGACGTTGTACTAAGCTTTGATGAAGAAGTGTTTGAATTTGTAGGTGCTGAAGCTGCAGCTGACGGCACAGAAATTATTGAAACAATTCTTTTAGAAGAAGGCAAAGTAAGAGTTATTGCTGTAAACAATGATGGATTTAAAGGGGATATTGAAGTGGCTAACTTTATACTTAGTCCAAAGGATATAGATTCTGATGTATATACTGACATTTCAATAAGTGGAATGCTTGGAAAAGCTCCTTCAGGAGATATTATAAATGTTGAAGATTCCTTAAAGTCAGTGAGAGTTGCAGCGACAGATCCTGCAGATGTTAACAGGGATGGCAATATAAATGTTGGAGACTTGGCTATTGTTGTGTACTATGACACAAAAAATGAAGACAGTGATGACTGGTTAGAGGCAAGAATAGCTGATGTAAATAATGACGGGGTTATAGATATACTTGATATATCATATGTTGCAAGCAGGATTATTGGGTAAAAGACTTAAGAGGAAGGGCATTATGTCCTTCCTCTTAAATATTGTTTAAGAAGTCATTGGGCTTTACTCCAGTTCAACTTTAGTTCCATTAATATCTATAGAATCAACCATTGAAACATATAGAGGCAAATCAGATGTAAATTTAATTTTAATTTTGTCATTTTCCCTTCTGGATATAACTGAATCAAGTTTACGGACACTTCCATCATTCATGTTTACAGCTACATCTATATTTTCATTCCCTTTTTCATCACCAGTACCAGTTAAAGTTACTCCTAAAGGAGAAATTGAAATATTATTTATTTGCAATGAATCTAAGTTTATGTTACAGGGAAGACTTTTTTCTTCGTCCACTGACTGCATTTTAAATGATACTTTCCAATTTCCTGTTATATAGTTGCCGTTAGATACAAAATAGCCTTTTAGATTTGTATTTTCTAAGTCTAAATTTTGTACATCAAAAATATATTCCACATAACCACGGGCGTTTTCAGGAGTGCCTGATTCAGTTACGCCGTAGTAAATATTTCCAGGGTATATTTTTTCATCATTGATATTATCAAGATAAAAATATCCATGATCATCTATATTGTCTTCTGACCACTTGGTTTGAATATGAAGCCTGCCGTCAATATACCCCATATTTGAAATGTACATAAAATCTATTTCGGGAAGATGTATTTTCATTTTACCCGGTTTTAAAATATTTATTTTATTTTGATTTAATTCTTCAAAAATTGTGCCGCCCCTGCTAAAATCTTCCAGGTTTATAGTATTGACTTCAGATTTTGGAATTTCTTTTATTTCAAAAAGATCAATTCCTGTATCCAGATTGTCAAACACATGTTTATCACTTAAAAAGGATGTTATTTTAAAACTTATCCTTTTACCGTTTAATTTTTTACCCCCATTAGCTTGCACCTTTATAGTTGCTGTTTTAGTTGTTTCATCATAATTTATAATCTCTGATGTAAATGCGTGGGCTCCTTTTAAAAAATAATCGTAAATATCAAGTGTTTCATCTATTCTGTCCCCTGTTAAATCCTGCATATTTACATATATTAGCGCCATTTCATCGTCATTTACCGTTCCTATAACCTCCATTTTAATTCCATTGTCTTCACAGCTTATTTGTATAGGCTGGAAAAATGAAAGCATATTGTTGTTTATAAAGGGCAGTAAATCTTTAAGTCCAGGAATTGATGCAAATACACTTGCTGATAATATAAAAATTAAGCATGCTGTAATAAAAATAACAATAGGTTTTTTAATTTGTTTTTTTTCTTTGGGAATTTGCATATTGTTTTTTATATTTGATAAAATGTCAAAATCAGGAGTTTCAACTGTGTTAAGGGCATCTTTTATAATTTTTTCATCATAATCATAATTCATTTTTTATCCTCCAATCTTAAATAATATGAGTTACTTTCTTTTAGTGATTTTGCCAGCTTTTTTTTGGCACGCTCATAGCGTTTTCTTAAAGTGGCTGCACTGCACTGATAAATTTGTTCCAAATCACTGTAACTTTTTTCGTCTATAACCCGACTAAATACCAAGGCACGGTCAGCAGGCTTTAAAGACAAAAGTGCCTTTTTCAAATCGTCACAGATAAAGTCATCCTGGTGAGTGCTTTGGTGAGTGTCGGGAAGAAAAAACAGCAGTCTTTTTTTTCTTATAAGATCAATGCAGGTATTGTATGCTATTTTATACAGCCAGGAAGACAGTGAGGTTCCAGTTTTAAAGCTTTTTCTTTTTTCATATGCCTTGATAAAGGTTATCTGGACTGCATCCTGAGCTTCAGAATAATCACAGAGTATATTATGGCAGTATCTTAAAAGCTTTTGACCGTATATATTTATAGCATGACAAAGGGCATCTTCATCACCTTCAGAAAAACTAATGTCCAAATTATTTTTTCCCATTAAAGTCTCCTTTCACACCTATTGAAAATGCATTTTCACTTATATAACGTAAAGAATTATTACTTTGTGACATCGTTTATTCCTTCCATATTGCATTAATTAAAGGATTTTGTAAAGAGTTTTTTTCTTAGACATTATACTTATTTTCATTGAAAATTAGGCAATATATGCTTATAATAAAACTAAACATGGATGCTTCTTTATAAGTCTTAAAAAAATAATAGTTAAAGGAGTTTTTATATGAAGGCATATATTTTTCTAGCAGAAGGATTTGAAGAAATTGAAGCGGTAACGGCTATTGATACTTTAAGAAGAGCTGAAGTTGACATTAAAGCAGTATCTATATCAGAAAACTTAGAAGTAAAAGGCTCTAGAGATGTTATTTTAAAAGCGGATATTTTATTTGATGAAAATCAATTAGAAGATGGGGATATGCTTATATTGCCCGGTGGTATGCCAGGTACAAAGAATCTTGAAAAAGACAGCAGATTGGCAGAACTATTAAAAAAATATGCAAAAGAAAATAAATATATTGCTGCTATTTGTGCAGCGCCAATGGTTTTAGGAAAACTAGGGTTACTATCAGACAAAGAGGCTGCTTGCTATCCAGGCTTTGAACCTTACCTAGAAGGTGCAAAAGTAAAAAATGATAAAGTTGTTGTTGATGGAAATTTTATTACATCAAGAGGACCTGGCGTTGCCTTGGATTTTTCATTAAAGCTGGTGGAAATATTGAAAGGAAAAGATCTTTCAGATAAACTAAGAGGAGATATGATTTATACAAATTGATTTTTATGGGGATGAAAAAATGAGTGATGAGATTATTATAAAAAGGGCTGTTTTACATGTTTTAGACTCTGAAGCATCCATGCCCATTATATCTAAAGGAGAACTTGAAATAACAGAGGATTTGTCAGACTATATATCAAAACATATATATAAAATTATAGACAATCCAAATACAAAAAAGGCAAAATTCATTGAAGATGCTAATCCAATGTATATAATGGTGGAAAGCCTTAATGAGGACAACTTTCTTTCAATGACGGCAAATATGGCAAATAATTTGTTTGCATTTATGCAAAAAAATATTGACATTCCATCAGCAGATTTGCTTTGCTGTATTTTTGAGGAAGAAGGAAAAGAACATTTAGCCATTTTAAAACTTAATTATAAATCTGCATTTACACATTGGGTGAATAATTATGAAGAGGGTAACGTAAACACAATTATAAGTCACAAAACCCTGCTTCCCCTTGAAAGCCAGAGAGTTGAAGAATGTGCATTAATAGACCTTTCTGATTATTCTTTGAGAGTGCTTGAGAAGAAGTATGAAATAAATGGTGAAAAAGAATTTTATCTTAGCCAGTATTATCTCAAGTGCAAAAGTGAATTGTCTACAAATGAAAAGCTTAAAATATTAGATAAGGTGACTAAGGACATAAATAAAAAATACTTTGATGAGGACTTTGAAAAAGCTATAGAGATAAAAAAAGCTGTATCTGAGAGCTTAGAGGATAATGAGAGGATAGATATTGAAGATATAGCGCAGAAAGTTTATGATACAAATGTAGAAATTAGAAATGAGTACATGGAAGAAATGTCAAAGTCCGGGTTATACGAAAAAGAAATAGTGATACCTGAAAAATTGGCTGAGAAAAAATTTAGTATGCAGAAAATAAAGACAGATTCAGGTATTGAAGTAAAATTTCCTTTAGAGTTTGCCAACAGAAGGGATAAAATTGAGTTTATAAACAACCCAGATGGTACAGTATCTATTTTAATTAAAAATGTAGAAAAAATTACAAATAGATAAATATCTGAATTTTAGCTAAACACAAAATTCAGATATTAATTTACAGAGTTTTTCTATTCCAGCTTCTATTTTATCTTCTTCAACTGCTGCAAAACTAAGCCTGATATTATTTAGATTAGCGGAAGTGCTGCTGTAGAAAATTCTTCCCGGAGTAAATACTATATTATTTGAAGCTGTGTGTTCTAAAAGGTTGTTTACTACACAGTTATAGGGAAGCTTAATCCATATGTTAAGTCCTCCGCCAGGCTTTTTATATACCAAATCCTTTGTTTTATTTTTGTCTAAGGAGTTAGTAAGCTTTATATAGCGATTTTTATATGTTTCATACATGGTATAAAAGTGTTTATGCCAAAGCCCTTTCCGTATATAAAGGTCCAAAGCCCTTTGTATAAGCCCGGAGGTTGAAATATCCGTTGCGTGTTTTGCACCTAAAATATGTTTTTTTAAATGGGGAGGCACCACCATAAACCCAAACCTTAACCCTGGCATAAATATTTTAGAAAAACTTTTTAAATATATCACCCTGTCAGACTTATCATAAGATATTATGGGTTTAAAATTTTTATTTTCAAAATCCAATTCGCTTACATAGTCATCTTCAATTATATATGTGTCATACTTTTTTGCCAGCATTACCAGCTCTTTTCTTTTGCTTTTTGAATAAGAGATGCCTGTTGGATTTTGAAAAGCAGGTATGGTATAAATAAGTTTAGGTCTATGTGTTTTTAAATGATATTCAAGTAAATTAAGGTTTAGTCCGTCTTCTTCTAAATCTACATCTGTTACTACAGCTCTTCTTGAATTAAAAACAGCAACTGCACCTCTATATGTAGGACTTTCTGTTATCACATAGTCCCCATCTTTTAAAAGGGTCTTAGAAATAATATCAATTCCCTGTTGAGCACCAGAAACTATTATTATGCCATCTTCAGAACAGTTGATATTGTGTTCTTTGAGCAAGTTTGATATGGAAGAACGAAGTGGTTGGTATCCTTGACTGTCCTGATAATTAAAAGCATTTCCCATATCACGGTCTAAAACTTCATTTAAAACCAGCTTAAAATCCTCTACAGGGAACAGATCTGAAGAAGGGGTGGCACTTGCAAAATTAATTGTATTTTCATCAAGCCTTATTTTGTTGGTTAGTATAGAAATATCGTCACCAGGATAAATTTCATCTAAAATCATATTTTTATCCACATAGTCTTTTTTATCAACAGATGACAGGACAGCAGATACATAAGTGCCACTTGATTTTTTTGCATACACATACCCCTTTAATTCAAGTTGTTTATAGCAGTTTACCACCGTTACAGTATTTACCTTTAGCAAAGAAGCCATCTGCCTTACAGAAGGAAGTTTGGTTTGAGATAGAAGAGTTCCTTCATCTATCATATTGCCAATAGCATTAAATAGCTGCATATATAAAGGGGTGTTGGAATTTTTATCTAATTTAATGGATTTAAATAATTCAAGCATTTTTATCACCATGTAAATTATAGCATATGTTAAGGGATAGCTACAATTAATAACTTTCCCACATATTTTGTACTAGAAATAGTAAAAATCAAATGATATAATAAAGCATTGAAAATACATTAAGGAGAGTAGAAATGATTAAATCTGAAAAGATAAGTTTTTTTGCAAAGCTTAATGGTTTTCTCAAGCTTGCAAGACCAAAACAGTGGATAAAAAATCTGTTTGTCTTTGCTGCATTAGTTTTTGCAGGGCATGCTTTTGAGGAAGAATACTTACAAAAAACAACTTTGGCATTTTTGCTTTTTTGTTTGATTTCTGCATGTGTCTATATTTTAAATGATGTTGTTGATATAAATAAGGACAGAGCTCATCCTAAAAAGAGGACAAGGCCTATTGCGGCAGGGATTATAACTCCAAAGGAAGCTATTATTTTTCTCATTATACTGTTGCCTCTTTCTTTGGCAGCTTCTTTTAAAGTGGATTTATATTTAGGTATTGTACTGGTTGTATATTTTTTAAACAATTTATTCTATTCATTGGTTGTAAAGCACTGGGTTATATTAGATGTAATGTCTATAGCTCTGGGTTTTTTACTAAGAGTGATAGGGGGAGCTTTGGTAATAAAGGTATATATTTCACCTTGGATACTGCTTTGTACCCTTTTATTATCCCTGTTTTTAGGGTTTAGCAAAAGAAGAAATGAGCTTATGATTCTACAGGAAGATGCTGGTTCACACAGAAAAATACTAAAAGAGTACTCTCTAGAGTTTATAGATAATATGTTATCCATAGTAACTGCATCTACTGTAATGGCATACTCTTTGTATACTTTTTCATCCAATTCAGAGAATTATTACATGATGGCAACTATACCCTTTGTGCTATATGGTATTTTCAGATACCAGTATATAATATATCAAAAGCAGGAAGGGGGAAGTCCAGAGGAGACGGTGCTGTCTGATGTCCCCCTTATGATAAATATATTTTTGTGGGTGGTTGTCAGTATAGTTATACTGTATTTAATTTAAATTACTTTTTTATGCATATTACATCCTGGTAAAACTGCATTCTCAAAGGTATAGCTAAAATGTGTATGGGCAACAAAAGAGCATTTTTAATAAATCCTTTAGACAAAAATTTATACTTTAAAAATTCATACCAGCCTGCATAGTTACGGTATTTTAGTATGGAAAAATTATTGTCCTTTAAAAGTTTTAACAAGGATTTTTTAGTAAAACCATTGATATGGTAAGGATGGTTAAAAGGTTTAAAGCTTAAGGCCTCATTTTTTTTGCCCGCCAGTTTAAATATTAGTGTTCTAAATTTTAATATTAAAGCGTTTTCATTAGGTACTGCCAAATATAATAATCCATCTTTTTTTAAAATTCTTTTTATTTCATACATATATTTTAGGAGAGTATTTTTTAAAATAATTTATAACCCTTTTTCTCTCTTTAGATCTTTTATTTCTCCACCATTTTGTCATTGTCCCGGGGAAATAACCTTCCTTATACATATTACTCCACTCTTTTTCTGTTAAATCAATGCCAGGCCAAACAAAATAGTAATTACATTCCTTGCAGTAAAATGATTTATATTCTTTTCTTATATAACCAATAAATTTTTGGGGAATGGAGGGAAATCCAATAAATTTATTTTTATCTCCATTACAAATAGTGCATTTTGCTGATGTGGAAGAGGCTTGTGCTGGTATATCGGGGTTTTTTACCAGACTTGTTGTTTTCATAAGTTAACTCTCCTTTTTTTGTAATGTATATAAGAACTACATTTTTAGTTTATCATGAGCTATAATTATTAACAACTGTACCTTTAATTTATAAAGAAAATTTAATAATAATTTTAAATAATCAGCAGACAAAATTATGAACATATGTGGAATTTAAAATGATTTTATGGGATAATAGCTAAGGAAAACCATTATTAAAAGAGTTGAAATTAAATTTTAAAAAAAGCGGCAAATTTATTAGCCTGATAAAATAATCTAAAGACGGGTTTTTAGGAGGAATATATGAAAAAAATAAGCTACTATATATGTCTTATTTTATATTATTTTATAGCCAGGCATCTTCCTGGATCGGACATGCCCTATAGTTTAGGTGCTAAAAGAATCAGGGGTTTTTTGTGCAAAAGAATATTTAAAAAGGCAGGTAGAAATATTAATATAGAGCATGGGGCTTTTTTTGCATCAGGAAGAGATATTGAAATTGGAGACAATTCGGGACTAGGGCTTAATTGCAGAATTACCGGTCCACTAAAAATAGGGAGCTATGTAATGATGGGGCCGGATGTTATGATATTTACCCAAAACCACAAAAATGACAGACTTGACATACCCATGATGCTTCAAACAGACCCTAAAAGACCTGTTGTAATAGGGGATGATGTATGGATTGCTGCAAGGGCAATAATTCTGCCTGGAGTGACAATTGGAAAAGGTTCCATTATAGGAGCAGGAGCGGTAGTTACTAAGGATGTTCCTGAGTATGCAGTGGTGGGGGGAAATCCTGCCAGAGTTATTAGATATAGAAATAGGGATTAGTTTATATACAGATAATGTTGTATAATGCAAATAGATATCTATATGAATAAAAATTTAGAAACCTTTTAGGGAGGTGAAAAGGTGATAAAGGTACTATATTTACTAAACCATGCAGGCAAGGCTGGAACAGAAAGATATGTTCAAACTCTTATTGAAAAGCTCAATAATAAAAAGATAAAAGCATATTTTGCATACAATGAAAATGGGCTTTTGGTTGAAAGACTTGAAGCTTTAGGAGTTGAGACCTTTAGAATAGAAATGAAAAATCCTTTTGACATAAAAGCTGTAAGAGAGCTTTCAAAGCTTTGCAAAAAGCTTGATATAGACCTAATTCACACCCAGTTTTTAAGGGAAAACTATATATCTCTTTTATCCAGGATTTTAAATAGAAGGGTAAAAGTAATGTATACCAACCATTTTGTTATGAAAAATGGTGCTGTTTTAAAAATTACAAACAGACTGCTTACAAGGCTAGAGTCTAATATTATAGCTGTTTGTAATAAGGGAAAGGATGTTATGATTTCAAATGGAATAAGTGGCAAGAAAATTCATGTAATATTTAATGGTGTGGATGTGGATTTTTGGGGGACACCTGTTGAATCAACTATAAGAAAAGAATTTGGAATAGATGATGATACCTTTGTATTCTTGTGTGGTTCAAGGTTTGCCCATGACAAAGGACATAAATTTTTAATAAATGCAGTTTATCAGCTAAAAAAGATAACTCAAAAAAAGTTTAAATGTATTCTTTCAAATGATGGTCCCTTACTTGAAGAGTGCAAAAAACAAGTAGCAGATTTGGGACTTGGTGATGATATTATATTTACTGGTTTTAGAAAGGATATAAAAAACCTTATTTATGGCAGTGACCTTTATGTGAACTCATCAGAACACGAGGCTCTAAGCTTTGCAATAATAGAAGTGTTGGCTTGTGGAGTTCCAGTTATCGCCACTGACATGGCGGGAAATGGAGACATAATAAATGATGAGACCAACTGTGGTATCCTTGTGAATTATAATGATGACAAAGGGCTGGCACAGGCTATAAATAAGCTTATGGAAGATAAGGAATTGAGAAGTAAATTTAGCAAAAATGCATTAAAAGCAGTAAAAGAAAAATTTAATCTTGATAAGGTGGCAAATGAAACATATAATTTATACAAAGAAAGTTTAAAAATCTGATTAGGGGTGTAAAGATATGATTATTGATAGTAAAGGAAAACTTTTTGGAAAAATAAGCATAATAGATATTTTGATTCTGGCAGTTATAATTGCGGGAGCAGCAGGTGTCTGGCATATGTTTTTCAGATCCTCAGGCGGGACAGTTATAGGAAGGACACCTGATACAGTAGTGTTTAAGTTTTATGGTGAAGAAGCGCCTGATTATGCAGTTGAGGCAGTAAAAATAGGGGATCTGGCAAGGGATTTTGACAGGGGAACCTCTTTTGGAAATATTACAGACATAGTGACAGGTGAGTCTGTAATATATGTAGAAACTGCAGACGGCAAGGTGGTACAATCATCTACACCTAATTACTCATCTTATTACTTTACAGTTGAAGGAACAGGTACATTAAATGATGTTGGTACCGTTACCATTGGTGGTTATGAGTATGCAGTGGGAAGAACACTTACATTGAGATTTGGAAAAACAGTGGTTCAAGGCAGAATTTACAGTATAGATAAGAAGGAGTGATCCTTATGTGTGATAGTGTTTTTATAAAATTTGTGTTTTTCATAATTAACAGGATTGACTCTTCTTATGAAAACAGTTTTTTAAAAAAAATTATAGATTTTATTATAAATGCATTTAAAAAGCTAAATGTTTTTTATGAAAACAGCATTTGTGGACATACCATGAAAAAATTGACAGAGCTTTTATGCAACAGTGCAATATTAGGTTTTTTCTTCAAAAAGGGAAGGTTATCTAGATGGTATGAAGAAAGCTTGTTTTTTGCTGGGTTAAATGCAATTGTAAATTTTCCATCAAAAATCTTAAAAAAAGTATATTTAAAATTTGAGGATGTTTTTTTAGAAAGCAAAATTATAACCCTTGTGAGAAATGTTCTCTCTAGAATGGAAATAATAGCAGGCATTTTAGTGGTATTGCTGATGATTGTTCCTAATGACAGATGGAATAATAGGTATAATTTAATTATAGCTATTGCTCTTTTGGCACTGGTTTTTATTAATACAATTATCCAAAGAAACTGGGTGTTTAACGTAAAGGCAATGGATTTTACATTGGTGATTTTTATTATCACTGTTGTTATCTCATCTATAGCTACCTTTTTTGAAAGTGTAAATTTTTTGGCTTTTCACATTACATGTTTTATGCTTGTATTGGTGACGGTAAGTTTTTTAAAAACCGAAAAGGCATTAAAAACATTTATTGAAATAATGCTAATGGGGGTAGTTTTAATAGGCTTATATGGGATGTGGCAGGTGGTAACTGATGCAGTGGCATTTGATCCTTCTTTGACATCTATAGAACAAAGTGAAGGACTTCCAGGAAGAATATACTCTACAATGGCAAACCCTAATAATTATTCCCAGATACTTATAATGACTCTTCCTTTTTTTGTGGCTGTAATAATGAATTCTAAATCTTTTGTAAAAAAATCCATTTATTTAGTAATGGCACTTCCGCCTTTAATATCTTTGTTTTATACAGGGTCTAGGTCGGGGTGGATTGGACTTGCAGTTTCAATTATAGTGTTTACATTTTTTGCACAAAAAAGGCTTATTCCTTTTATAATAGCAGGTGGAATTATGATGATACCCTTTTTACCAAGCCATGTATATTACAGAATACTTACTATTTTTAACGCAGAAGGGGATACTTCTTCCCAGTACAGGGTGGAAATATTACAGACGGTTTTTCCTATGTTAAAAGACCATGCTATTTGGGGTTCAGGTCTTGGAACTGATGCATTTATGAGAGTGGTAGATACTTATCATCAATATACAAAAGCTACGCCACTCCACACTCATGTGCTGTATCTGCAAATATGGATTGAAATGGGCATAATTGCTCTGCTTAGCTTTTTGTGGTTTATTTACAGGACAATTAAAAACTCTATCATTTGTATGGCAGAGTCCACAAAAGAGATGAAGAATATTTTAATTGCTGGTGTGTCCGCACTTTCAGGAGTGTTGACCATTGCACTTGTAGAATATATTTGGTACTACCCAAGGGTTATGGTGATTTTTTGGGTGATTATAGGAATACTTCTTGCAGGTATATCTGTTGTATTTAATAAAAACCGCAAGCTTTCAGAAAGCTAGGGAGTTTACAATATGCTTTAACAAAAAAAAGGCTTTAACAAAAACATGCAAATTAGCCGATAATAAATTAGCAGGTATGAATGTATGCCGGTTAAGAAAATTTTACTATTACAAAATGTGGGGTAAATTTGCATGTTTAGCATATTTAAAAAAAGAAATAACAAGCCAAACAAGAAGTCAAATAAGAAGGTGAATTTTGATAAAAAGATATTGAGAAAAAACAACATCTCAATACTTGTATTAGATGAGAGATGGAATTCCCTTTTCAAAAATGTTGAAAAGACAGAAAAAATAATTAAATTAGAAAGGGAACTTATTGAGCTTTTGAAAGAAGAATCAAGGCTTAATTCTGAGTACAAGGATATTAATGTTAAAAAAAGTAAATGTCTTAAAAGAATAGTGGAACTTACTCCGCAAGTATTTGAAGAAAATGATGAAAAAGCAAGAATGGAAATGGAAGAGTGTGAAAAAAACATAAAAGAAATAAATAATAGATTTAAAGAAATAGAAAAAGAAATTGAAACCATTCCAGACAAGATAAAAGATAAAAATTTAGAGCTTTTAGAAAGTATAGTATTTACAGTGTATTTTAAAATTCGTGCAAATCAAAGAAGGATTAAGGAATTAGAAAAACTTATTGAAGAAACAAAAAGAAATTTAGAAAAATATATTGATGAAAAGGGAAGAATTACAGAAGACGATGCAGACATTTACACATATTTTCATGATTTAATTGGCAAAGAAGAACTTGAAAAACTGGACAGGGAATATTTTGGGGACTAGTGGTTTTATTGAGAACTAACTATGGGGAACTGACTGGCTTCATTAACTAGCTTTTAGAGCAGGCTATTTTTTAGGAGGGGAGAGTAATGATAGCAGTTACACCTAGTCAAATGGCTGGAATAGATAATTTTACAATAACCGAAATAGGCATACCTGGTATGGTGCTGATGGAAAATGCAGCTCTTAGCGTGGTAAAAGAAATAGAAAAAGATATTGACTGTATCAAAGGGAAAAAAGTATGCCTATTGGCTGGTAAGGGCAATAATGGGGGAGATGCTTTTGCAATTGCAAGGCATCTTTATAATAATGGGGCAAAAGTTTTAGTATTTTTGCTGGCGAAAAAAAACGAAATAAAGGGAGATGCAAAGACCAATCTTGATATATTAGACAAAATGGGTGTCAATGTAATAGAAATTTTATATATAAGTGATTTAAATGACGCCAAAAAACACCTGAGCCATTCCCACCTTATAGTTGATGGAATTTTTGGTACTGGTATAAAGGGAAACATTCCCCAACTAATTTCACAGATCATTAATTTTATAAATGAAAAAGATATTCCTGTAATATCTGTAGACATTCCCTCAGGGATAAATGGAGAAACTGGGGAAATATTAGGAACATGCATAAAGGCATATAAGACAGTTACTTTTGGATATGGAAAAGTGGGACTTTTTGTACATCCAGCAGTTGAATATACAGGTGAGATAGTTGTAGCAGATATAGGAATACCTAAAAGTGTTGCAGATAAATTTGATATAAAAAATTATATTATAGATGATGAGATGGTGGGAAGGATAATTCCTAAAAGATATTCTGACAGCAATAAAGGAAGCTATGGTAAATTGCTATTGTTAACAGGTTCAAGGGGAATGACAGGTGCAGGGTGTCTTGCTGGAAAAGCAGCTTTAAGATCTGGTTTAGGGCTTTTGTATTTGGCAGTTCCAGCTTCTCTTACAAATGTCTATGATTCTAATTTAATTGAGTCTGTAACCCTTTCTTTAGAGGATGATGATACAGGATATATTACAAAAGGATGTATTGAAAGCCTAAAAGAATATATGGTGGGTGTTGATGCCATTGCTTTAGGTCCTGGACTTTCTACTAAAGGGGATGTGGGAAATGTTGTAGAAAGTGTTGTTGAAAATTCCAAAGTACCCTTGGTAATTGATGCAGATGGAATAAATGTTTTATCTAAAAATATAGAGGTACTAAAAAAATCCAATGTTCCTGTAGTTTTAACCCCACATCCGGGGGAAATGGCAAGACTTCTTAATATAAGCATTGAGGAAGTACAAAAAAACAGAATCAATGTGGCAAGGGATTTTTCGAAGAAGTGGAATGTAATTACAGTTTTAAAGGGTTCAAAAACCATTGTGGCACTTCCCGATGGCAGTATATATATAAATACCACAGGCAACTCGGGAATGGCAACAGGTGGGACAGGGGATGTTTTAACCGGGATGATTGGAAGTTTTATATGTCAAGGTGTAAAGCCACATGAAAGTGCTATATTAGGAGTATATTTACATGGATTATGTGGAGATAATATTGCTAAAACAAAAGGGAAACATGGTATTATAGCTGGGGATTTAATTGAAGAGATCCCTTATGTTATGACACTTTAGTTTTCATACTTTAAGGGCAAAAATACAGCGGTTTAAATAGTCTAAATATATTTAACTGTATAACAGGGTGGGGAAAAAAATGGAGTATAAGTTTAATAGAGCATGGGCAGAGGTAAATCTTGATAATATTGCCCACAATGTACAGGAGATAAGAAGAATAGTTGATAAAAAAACTGAAATATTAGGGGTTGTAAAGGCTGATGCTTATGGTCACGGAGTAATGGAAGTGACAAAGGTTCTTTTGGAAAATGGAGTGAGCCGTTTGGCTGTTTCCATGCTTGATGAAGCAATTCAGCTGAGAAAGGATGGAATTGATGTTCCAATTTTAGTGTTAAGCTACACAGACCCTGGCAGGGCAGAAGAAATAATTAAAAACGATGTAACTCAGACGGTATTTAGCCATGATTTAGCGGAAAGCTTATCACAAGCTGCCCAGAGCCTTGAAAGAAATGTGAAAATTCATATTAAAATTGATACAGGCATGACAAGAGTTGGGTTTATGCCTGGATATAGTGCTGTAAAAAATGTTATTTCAATAAGCAAGCTTCCACGTATAATTGTAGAGGGTTTATTTACACATTTTGCTTTGGCAGATGAAAAGGACAAAACATATACAAATATGCAGTTTGAAAGATTTACCACTATAGTAAATGAGTTAAACAGGGTTGGGGTGTATATTCCTGTTAAACATGTGTGTAACAGTGCTGGAATAATTGAATTTCCCCATATGCATCTTAACATGGTAAGACCCGGAATTGCTTTATATGGTCTATATCCATCTTCAGAGGTTAGTAGGGAAAAAATAAATTTAAAACCTGCCATGACTCTAAAAGCCAACATAATACTTGTAAAAGATGTGGAAAAGGACACTTGCATAAGCTATGGGGGAATATTTAAAACAAAAAGGGACAGTAGAATTGCAACCATTCCTATAGGTTATGCTGACGGGTACACAAGACTTTTAACAAACAAAGGGAAAGTGCTTATAAATGGACAAAGGGCACCAATAGTGGGTAAGATTTGCATGGACCAGTGTATGGTGGATATAACCGATATTAAAGGAGATGTAAATGTTGGTGATGAAGTGGTCCTATTTGGAAAGCAAGGAGAAGAAGAGATAAAAGTTGATGAATTAGCCCAAAGTATTGGTACTATAAATTATGAAGTGGTAAGTATTATTGGAAAAAGAATACCAAGGGTGTACTTTAAAAAGGGAAAAGTACACAATGTTTTAAATTATTTAATTTAAAAAGGGATTAGTTGCAGTAGTATCTGGTGCAGCTAACCCCCGTAAAGTGTTATATAATATAAATATGTTATAATTCATATAGTTTGCAGCGTCCCTTTCTTAGTAGTATAAAGCTTAATGCTAAAAATCCAATGGATATTATTAAAATGAGTATAGAAATATTTATATTATTTAGCCAGTAAGTTATTCCATATAGCGAACTATAAAATATTCTTAAAGAGAAAGAAAATAATCCTGATAATATAAAAGGGAGATTGTTACTGCCAAATGATAGTTTTAAAATGGAAGTAAGTAAATAGATTGACCAAAAAGTTATGGAAAAAAACATAACAGGTGTTTTATGCATGGATGTAAATAATGCAATTACCCACAATAAAATAAAAATCAAAGAGAAATAACCGCCCAAACCTTTTGCAGGTTCATCAAGGATGGACTTAGGAGAATTTAATAAAGAAATAACAATTGTTATTATAAGTAAAACAAACATAGCATAGTTTCTCTTAAAAAACTTTTTCATCTACATGACCCTCCTTTAAAAAAGTATATTTAAAAAATTACATAAAAATTCGGGGTAATAATTGAATTTTGTATATATCAAAAAAGTATATTGAAATATTATTAATTGTAAATTGTATAATATGGCGCATTTTAAAACTAAATTTTTAAAATGTTAAATTATATGAAAACTTTAACCAGAATTTTAACTACAAACTTTCATATTCATTATATGGATAGGTAAATATATAGTCAACACTTTTTTGAAATTTACATATTATATATAAGTAAAACAAAGAAACAATAGTTTGTGCCACATTATACCAAACAATTATAGGGAAATAATCTACTAAAAAAATATTTTATGAGAATAATAGTATAAGATGAGGTAAAATATAAAAAACTAATAACTAAAGATAGGAATTTATGTTGATATTTAATGCTTTAAAACACTTATGCGCAGCTATGGGAAAAATTACATAGGCAAAAACAAGGTAAGTAATTAAATTTTAATTTGACCCATGCATATATTAAAGGATATAATGATATATATAATGATAACAAAATACATCATTTGAATTTTTCTTTAGATTTCAACCCAAATTAAAGAAGCGGGGGTTTTACTTTGGCGCAAATTAAAAAAATTTTGATAAGTCTTCCAGACAATTTATTAAAAGAGGTTGACTCTATAGTAGCTATAGAAAAAACCAACAGGAGTCAGTTTGTCAGGGAAGCAATGAAGTTTTATATACGGGAAAAAAGAAGAATTGAAATGAGGGATTGGATGAAAAAAGGTTATCAGCAGATGGCTGAGATTAATTCTAAGCTGGCTGAGATGTGTTTTGAAGCAGACAATGATCAACAGCAAAAATATGAGGAAGGCCTCAGGGAGTTGGAGAAATAGTGCTAATTAGACGTGGTGACATATTTTATGCAGATTTAAGTCCAGTTGTCGGTTCTGAACAGGGTGGAGTAAGACCTGTATTAATCATTCAAAATGATATTGGAAACAAGTATAGTCCTACTGTTATAGCTTCTGCTATAACTTCACAGATAAACAAAGCCAAATTACCTACTCATATAGAACTTAAGGCAAAGAGTTATGGTATTCCAAAAGATTCGGTAATTTTACTGGAGCAAATAAGGACCATTGACAAGAAGAGGTTAAGAGAAAAAGTTGGTCATCTTGATGATGAACTTATGGAAAAGGTAAATGAGGCAATTGCAATAAGCTTTGGATTAATGGATATATAAAAATAACAGGGGGTTACAAAAGATGAGGAATTTAAATTTTATAAAAAAGGCATGGTTTTTTGTGGCATTTTTTATTATAGGCGTTTTAGCAGTACATATTATTCAGATAGCTTATGCTGAATCAGAAGAAAATGAAAAAACTTCTAATGAAACTATACTTGTTACTCAGGACTATGTGGATGAAAAAATCAGTCAACTGGCTAATGCTAATGAAGAGTTAGAAGAACTAGTTGAAAAAATGAAAAACCAATTGGAAGAGATGGAAAAGGAACTTGTTGAAATTGAAAAGTACGGAAAGTTCATACCTCTAGAACTAGAAGAAGGTCAAACTTTGCTTGTAGGTGACAGTGGAGAGATTATATTAAGAGGTGGAAAGGCCAAAGCCATAGCTGGGGAAGCTGGAGGACTTTCAGATGTTACAGCAGGTTCTGGTGTAGATATTATTACTGACCAGGATGTGCCTCTTAATCATTTACTTTTGATTTCAAGGGATGATGGAAGAGGTCTGAAGGTTGTGAGTTCAAAAGCATGGGTTCTTGTGAAGGGGCCATATACAATAGAAGAGTAAAGTAAATAAAAGAGTAAAAAATATGAGGTAATTTAAAAAGAGGCTGCTATGCTAAAATTAAATGCAGCTTCTTTTTTATATAAAGTTCTCAAACCAAAATAGTTTAGGCTTTATATAGTTTTATTTTTTTTGCAACAACTAAAAACATAAACTTTGGAAGGTCTAACATTCTAAAAAAACGCTTAGGGTCTTTATACAGCCGATAAAGCCATTCCAAACCGTGTTCCTGAAAAAACTTTGGTGCACGTTTCATTCTTCCTGCAATGCCGTCAAAAGTTCCTCCTACTCCAATACAAACCTTAACATTTAGTTTATCTTTGTTATTGTGTATCCATTTTTCCTGCTTAGGTGCTCCAAGAGCTACAAGGAGGATGTCAGCTTTAGATGAGTTTATTTCATCAATTATTTCTTTTTCTTCACTTTCTGAGAAATAACCGTTTCTTGTGCCAACCAGGTTGATGTTAATATTTTTGTCCAATAATTTTTGATATGCTTCTTGGGCAACACCAGGCTTTCCCCCTAAGAAAAAAAATTTAACATCTTTATTTGAAAACCTTTCAAAGAGGTTAGAGACCAGGTCAAAGCCAGCAACTCGCTCTTTTAACACAGGCTTTAATATTTTAGATGCCAGCACTACACCAGCACCATCAGCAACTACCATGCTGGCATTGCATAATATTTCTTTAAACTGTGGGTCTCTTTGAGCTTCCATCATTATTTCTGCATTTGGAGTAAACACACAATGAACCTTATTATGGTTGAGAAAATCTTCTACTATATTTACAGCTTCATTCATTGTAATATTATCTACAGGCACGCCTAGAATATCAACTGTTGTACGCATATATAAATAATTCCTCCTACTAGTTTCTGTCTATAAGTTCTAAGGCAATTTTAGCATTCATAAGAGCCTTATTTCGTAGTGCTTCAGTGGTTTCTTCAAGCTCTTTTCTTATCTCATCTCTTCTATTCCAAACATCATCTACTATTTTGATGAATTTTTCAAATTCTAAAGAGCTTACATGACCTGCAGAAGGCTGATTTATATATTGCATAAAACCTTCTACTTTTGTTTCATATACCAGTCCTACTAAAGGAATTTTCAGGCTTGCAGCAAATATAAGGGCATGCAGCCTCATACCTATCAATAGTTGAGTACGACCTATTATTCCAAGCATTTGTGGAACGCTGTATTTATTTCTTATTACATAACATTTGTTTTTCATTTTTGCAACAATATTATCAATTGCCAAAAGATCACTAGGGTAGTGCATAGGTATAAAGAGAGGTTTTGCTCCATAATTTTCACTTATATAGTCTGCAACTTGGGCAATAACCCTTTGATATTTTTCATAGTCTGACCACTTTCTCACTGAGAAACCAATGAGCTTTTCATTAGGATTGATATTTTCTTTTAAAAGTATTTCATCTATTTCCTCTTCTCTTTCTGCCTCTATGGTTACGGCAGGGTCGGCAGTTAAAAGTATTTGTGGCTTTTCTATATCAAGATTTTGTATTTCTTTGTAGGATAGTTCCTCCCGAAGTGTAATTACATCTACCTGATTTACCACTGTTTTAGTTAACTTGCGGTTGCCTTTTTTATTTAAAGGACCTATGCCGTTGGCGTAAATCATTGTTTTCATTCCAATTTTTTTTGCAAGCCATATCATTCCAAGGTAGTATAAAAGAGAACGGGTGCTGGTATTGTCCTGTAGTAAATTTCCTCCTCCATTTAAAAACAGTTTGGACTTTCTCATAACGTTTGCTATTTTGAGGATATTAAACCTGTTTATTGAATCCACATTATATATTTGTCTCGTTTCTAAAGGGTTTTTAGACAACACCATTATTGTTATATCTTCATTATATAATTTGAGATTATCTATTATAGCTTTTAACATTGCGTCATCTCCAATGTTTTTAAAGCCATAGTATCCTGAAATAATTACATCATATTTGTATCCGGATTTTCTTTTTTCCTCATCTCTTTTTAATATGGTTTTGTATATATTAAGCTGGGTGTTGCACATATTATGAAGAGAAAAGTAAGTGTTTGCCTTTTCGTAGAGGTTATCACCTGTTTTTTTTCTCAAAATCGGGTCATTAACTAAATTTAAAAGGTGTTTTGCAAATGTTTTATAGTCCTTAGGTTCAAAAAGAAAGCCAGTTTTTCCATTTTCAATAAGGTCGGATATTCCACCTACATTAGAGCTAACAGTTGCCTTTTTATAAAGAGCACCCTCTAAAATGGCATAGGGGAAGCTTTCACTTAAGGAAGTAAGCACATTAATATCTATACAATTAATAAAATCTAAAGGCTCATTTACAAAGCCAAGAAAAAACACATTATTATTTAGTCCTAAGGAAGAAGCTTTTTTTTCTAAAGACTTTCTTTCCTCTCCATCCCCTCCAATTATAAATCTCACAGAGGGGTTCTCATCAACGATGAGCTTTGCAGCCTGCAGTAGGGTGCCAATACCCTTTACAGGATGAAGTCTTGCTAATATTCCAATTATTACATCTTCTTTTCCAAAGTTTAAATTATATTTATTTAAAAATTCTTCCCTTGAAATATTGGAAACTTTTTTATTAAAGTCAATTCCATTATATACGGTAAATATGTTTTGAGGACTGAATCTTCTTTTAATAAGCATTTGTTTAAAATTGTTTGAAACTCCTATATGGTACTTAATAAATCTTAGTGCCACTGTATTTATAAGTCCAAAGGAGAACATCTTTAAAATGTTTTGCAGATAATCAAGTCTATAGTCACTATGAACGGTGGTAACTACAGGAATTTTTGAAAACTTTTTCACCAATACTGCAATCATATTAGCTTTAGCACCGTGAGAATGTATTACGTCGTAGCCTTCCGTTTTGATGATATTCAGTACTTTTCGTATATCAGTAAATATGGTTCCTGTTTTTACAACTTCCACATTTATGCCCATTGCACGGGCATCATCTGCAAAGGCACCTTTTCTAAAACTTATTAGTTTAACATCTATATATTTGCCAAGTTCATTAACAAGTGACAAGACGTGGCTTTTTGCTCCGCCAATATCACCACCGCCAATTAAGTGAAGAACTTTCATTAGTATACTCCTTAATATAAACTATATTTACATCCACCACATTATAGCATATCCAAGCCATAGCTGCAATTGAATAAGAAGGCTTTGCTGGTATAAATAGAGGAAAATAAAAAAAACATTGAAAAACATATCACATGTCTGATAGAATAATATATAGTGTAGAATCTTTGAACATTCTTAGAATATTATTCATATCTTGACTTAAAACTGAAATCAAAGTAAGGGAATGAAAGTAAGTAGTTTTGAAATCTGTACTAAATTGCAATCCAGAATATTGAGTTTTGGAGGAATAAAGATGAAAAAAATACTGCTGCTTTTCTTAGTTTCAAGTATTCTAATGTTTGGCTTAGCAACTGCAAGTGAAAATGATATAACCATCAAAATAGACGGGAATACAGTAAAAGCTTTTGATGCAAACCCCTACATTGATTCTATTGTTAGCAGAACAATGGTACCTGCTACTTTTGTAGCTGAAAGTATGGGGTGTACACTGGAGTTAGACGATAAATCTGGAGTTGTACATATTAAAAATGATTTTACAGATGCAAAATTTAAAGTGGGTTCAGATGAGGTAATGGTGAAAGGAAAGCTTTTAAAAATTGATGCTGTACCAGTAATTAATGAGGGAGTGGTTTTTATCCCCTTACGTTTTATATTTGAAATATTTAGTGCTCGGGTTGAGTGGGATAAAGATACCAAAACAATTGAAATATACACAGGAGAATTGGATTTTTTAGAGCCTGAAATTAGTGTAGTATATCCAATGAACAAGTGGGAAGTTTATGAGTTTAGAATACAGCTTAATAATTGGGTAGATTATTTAAAAGATGATTTAGATTATGAAATTAAAATTGAGTTTACCAAATATCCATTGAACAAAAAAGAACAGCCTGAATTTTATGGTGATGGCTGGGTAGTTATTGAAATGGATCAGTGGAGAAAAGTAGACGGTCCTAATTTATATGAACTTTTGCCATATTACACCACCAGGGAGAATATGTTTAAACTTAAAAAAGGAATGGAGTTTGAATTCATTGTTTTTGTCCGCAATAATAAAACAAAAGAGACAAGAAAATATTTAGGAAGTGCAACATATAAAAATCTGGTGGAATGGGTGAAGTAATTTATAAATTATTTATAAACTTAGTCATAAGTTATCCTTTCTTCTAATACAAATAATGAGGACAATTTTTTTAAAAAGGGTAAATTAGCTTAATGACTAAAAAATCATTTGTTGGCAGTGCAATAGTATTAATGATAGCTGGACTTATTGTAAGGGTTCTAGGGTTTATATACAGGATATACCTTTCTAATCTTATAGGTGCGGAAGGTATGGGAATTTTTCAACTTATTTCTCCTGTATATTCCCTTATTATACTTACCCTCTCTTCTGGTATATCAATTGCTGTTTCAAAAATGGTTGCAGAACAGACAGCCAAAAACAATCATGCAAATTTGCCAAGAATAACATATTGTGCATTAGCTGTTGTGGCAACTGCTGGCCTAATGGTATCAATAGGTATATTAATTTTTATAGATCCAATAGTAAATATCATTTTAAAAGATTCAAGAACATATTATTCCTTGATTTTGTTGCTGCCGTGTATTCCAGTGATTGCTGCTGCCTCTGCTGTTAAGGGATACTATTATGGTGTGCAGGATGTTGTTCCCACTGCCTGTTCTCAAATAGTAGAACAGGTTGTGAGAATAGGGATAGTAATGGCTATGTCTGGTTATTTTTTAAATATCGGACTTGAATATGCTTGTGCCCTGGCAACTGTTGGAATGGCTATAGGGGAAATTTCAAACCTTACTGTTTTAATATTAATTTTTAAAATGAGAAAGAAAAAGATTCCTCCCTATAAATCTAAAAAAGACTTTATGAGAAAAAGAACTATTCTTGCTAAGATAGTAAAGATATCAGTGCCTGTATCTTTTAATAGATTCATAACCTCAATGATGGGAGCAGTGGAACTTATATTAATTCCTAGAATGCTTTTAATAAGTGGCATGAATTATCAAGCCAGCCTTGCAGAATATGGGAAGCTTACAGGCATGGCAATGCCACTGGTTTTCTTTCCTTCACTGGTTACATCTTCTTTAGCAACAACTCTTGTACCAGCTATTTCTGAAGCGTTATCTTTAAAGAACTTCAAAACTGTTAATTATAGAATATCAAAATCAATTCAATTTACATTCATTCTAGGATTTATATTTACATCTATATTTATTGGTTTTTCAAATGAAATAGGCAGCTTAATTTATAAAAATGAAAATATAGGTGATATTTTATATTTGCTGTCCTTTACATGTATATTTATATATTTGCAGCAAACTCTTTTGGGAATATTAAATGGTTTGGGAAAACAAGGGATTTCCCTTAGAAATTCAATTGTAGGATATATTATAAGAATTTTATTTGTAGTGTACTTTATACCTGCTTATGGTGTAAAGGGCTATATAGCAGGAATTATAGTAAGTTCAGCCTGTGTTTGTATTTTAAATACTTACACTGTAACAAAAATGACAGGAATGGTTTTAGACTTTAGAAATTGGATACTAAAGCCGGGGATAGTATGTATTGTAATAATTTTTGTTGATAAATATATAAACAGTTTCTTTAATATATTTAATATAGGGGGAAAAGGTGCAGTAATAGCATATATTCTTGGCAATGCAGCAGTTGCTTTTGGTCTTATGTTTGTAGTGGGTGCCATTGATAAGGAAGAGGTATTAAAGCTTTTTAAATAGCTAAGTGATTTATATGGTTTGCACAAGAAAAATTAAGAAAAATATAGATATTTTAAGTATAATGAATTTATTTACAAAGGAAGGTCAAAGAAAGTCAAAAACAAATATTGTTTACATAACTGAATATGTGGTATAAATAATATAGAAGGTCAAAGAAAGTCAAAGTTAAACTTAAAATCAAATTTAAAATTAAATTCAAAATGGAGGTGTTTTAGATGTTCAGCTTAATGCCATATAGGAGAGGAAATAAGCTTTCAGCAAATAACGATATTTGGGGGTTTAGCAAAAGTGTTTTTGAGAATTTTTTCAACGATCCTTTTTTCTCTGGGGTTCTTTCAGCCACAAATGGAATTAGAGCCGATATACGTGAGACCGAAAAAGAATACATTGTAGATGCTGAAATTCCTGGAGTTAAAAAAGAAGACATTAATGTAGAACTACGAGATGATACTCTAACAATTTCAATTGACAGAGACGAAGAAGTAAAAGACGAAAGAGACAATTACATCAGAAGAGAAAGAAGATATGGTTCAGTTTCAAGAAGCTTTTATGTTGAAAATGTAGTTAACGACGCTGTAACTGCAAAGTATAAAGATGGAATATTGACTATAGTATTACCCAAAGATAAAAAAGCAAAGCAAAATAAACACAGGATACCAATTCAGTAATAGAAAATGTTGTTTAAAGTGGGGACTTTAGGTCCCTGCTTTTAATGCGTGTGCCCAGCATGGGCAACAACTTGGTGGTGAAAGTCCACTACGGGCTTGGTAGTAGGAACCGTTAGCCAAGAGCAAGGGTGTCCACGGCGACG
>FZPS01000191.1_pt55 | contig 36687 bp, 30 predicted proteins | sample 1817821 | NCBI WGS metagenome assembly FZPS01 (sample SAMEA104158645, study PRJEB21678) | metagenome | place: Germany | collected 2015-04-21 | reverse complement strand
CACATAATAAGGAAAAACATAGTCCAAACTATACTGCGAGCCGCCGCTAAAGATAAGCCAGCCCGTGAGTTCTATATCTCTATTTGTGGGATTATATAGCTCTATCCACTCCTTGCCAAAGTCCGCGCCTTGTGGATTATAACAGATTTCATTAATCTTTACTGAGGCGCCGAGCACGCTGCAAATAACAATTAGCAGGAGAGTTGCTCGTAGTTTCAAGGGATTTAGTCTCCAAAAGTGAGCTTGAGCGGCTGGATGTCCCATATCTCGCGGGCATATTCGTCAATCGCTCTGTCGCTGGAGAATTTGCCCACTCGAGCAACATTCAAGATGGCTTTGCGCACCCAGTTCGGCTTGTCTATATACAGCTTATCGGCATCATCTTGAGCTTTGATAAAAGACTCGAAGTCTGCAAGATGGAGATATGTATCCCCGCCCGTGGTGAGGCTGTCATAGATGGGCGCGAAGATGCCGGGCTCGTCCTTGCACCAGCTATCGTCCAAGAAGGAATCCACCACGCGGCGCAGCATGGCGCTCTGATGGTAATATTGTGAAGGATCATATCCGCTCTGTTTGAGCCTCGCGACTTCATCGGAACGCAAGCCGAAGATGAACATGTTTTCCTCGCCTATCTCTTCTGCCATCTCTACGTTAGCTCCGTCCATGGTGCCGATTGTGAGCGCACCATTTAGCGCAAACTTCATGTTTCCGGTCCCGCTGGCTTCGTATCCCGCCGTGGAAATCTGCTTTGAGATATCCGCTGCGGGTATGATCTTTTCTGCCAAAGATACGCTATAATTAGGCAAGAATACCAGTTTCAATCTATCGCGGATATCCTCGTCATTATTGATGATATCAGCGAGGTTATTGATGAGCTTGATGATGCGCTTAGCGAGGAAATATCCCGGTGCTGCCTTGCCTGCAAAGATCACCGTGCGCGGAACATAATCGCCCTCAGGATTGTCTTTAATCCTGAAGTATTGCGCGATGACGCCCATCACGGTGAGCAATTGGCGCTTATATTCATGCAAGCGCTTGATGTGGATATCAAAGATGCTTTCAGGGGAGACGTTGATGCCTAATTCCTTGTAGATATAACGGCTTAGGCTCTTCTTGTTCATATGCTTGATCTCGGCGAAGCTCTCGCAAAACTCAGTGTCATCGAGATGGTTTTCCAGCTTTCTCAGCTGATTCAGATCACGTGTCCAGCCATCGCCTATGTGTTCGCTCACGAGGCTGGCAAGCAGGGGATTACAAGTCAGCAGCCACAGCCGCGGAGTGATGCCATTGGTCTTATTTTGAATCTTGCCGGGATACATCTCTTCTATATCGGCAAAGACACGACTTCGCAGGATCTCGGTATGCAGGCGCGCCACTCCGTTCACGGCGTGCGATCCATGCAAGCAGAGCTGAGCCATGCGCAGGCTTTTCTCGGCGCCTTCTTCGATGATGGAGAGATTGCGCATCATGCGGATATCACCGGGATAGCGCGCACTTACCTCTTTCATGATGAGATCGTTGATGCGGAAGATGATGTCCAAGTGTCGCGGCAGAAGCTCTTCAAAAAGCTTGAGGCTCCAGCGCTCCAAGGCTTCCGGCAGAACGGTATGATTGGTGTATGAAAAGACCTTTTTGGTGATCTCCCACGCCGGCGCAAATTCCATATCCTCCTCGTCCATCAGGATGCGCATCATCTCAGGGATGGCGAGCGCGGGATGAGTGTCATTGAGCTGAATGGCAATCTTATCCGGCATGGTATCAAAGCCTTTGTGATCCTGCTTCCAATTATAGAAGATATCCTGCAAAGTAGCGCAGATGAAGAAGTATTCCTGCTTGAGGCGCAAGACCTTGCCGAGGTGGAAGTTATCATTGGGATAGAGCACCTTACTGATGTTTTCGCTGGTGTTCTTTTGCTCTACCGCCTTCACGTAGTCGCCGCTATTAAAATAGTTGAAGTCAAACTCATCCGTTGCAGTAGCTTCCCAGAGGCGTAAGTTATTCACATTACCTACTTTGTAGCCGGGAACAGGAACGTCCCATGCCACCGCCATGACATCGCTGGTATCCGTCCAAATCTTGCGAGTCTTGCCATCTTCATCTTTGACAGTGTTGAGTTTGCCACCGTAGCGCACTCTATAGCTGATCTCAGGACGCTTGATCTCCCATGGACAGCCGTTTTTGCGCCAGAGATCGGGCACCTCGGTTTGATAGCCCTCTTCTATCTCCTGCTTAAATATGCCGAATTCATAGCGTATGCCATAGCCATAGCCGGGATATGCAGAAGTAGCAAGAGAATCCATAAAGCAGGCTGCGAGCCGACCCAAGCCGCCATTACCCAAGCCCATATCGGGCTCCAGCTCGGAGATCTCTTCCAGGGAATAACCCAGCTCTTTTAGCAGGGCATAACTCTCGTTATAGAGATCCAAATTGATCAGCGTGCTACCCAATAGCCGTCCGATGAGATACTCCATCGAGAGATAATAGACCTTTTTAACATCGCGCTTGCGATATTCATATTGCGTTCTCAGCCAGCGCCCAATCAGCCTATCTCTGAGAGACAGCCCCAGCGCATAATACAAGTCCCATGCTTCCACGGTGCTGCTATCTTTGATCAGCGAATATTCGAGGTGATTCAGAACCTGACTTTTAATGTCGTTGTCTTCCGTTTTCACCTCATCCCGAAAGAAAACGGGATCTTGTTTGTGTTTTGGATTTATAACTTTATTCATTGATTAACCTCATATTTTTGAGCATAATACACTTCCTTTTTCTTATCCTTTTTGCGGCGAAATCTGTCAAGCTTTTAGTGTGATAAAGCCAAAATATCCTATCATAAGTGAGAGTGATACAGCTTCGCCCCGTGGCTTCCACAAAGCTCTTTTCACCGACTATTTTTTAAAGCCCAAAGAAACAATCGCCTTTTGCCGATTTTTGTTTTCATTTGCCTCTACCTTTATATAGGAGCCCAAAAGTGAAATCTCTGACCAAAATACGCAACTATTTTTTAGCCCGTCTTGTAAGTCATTGTAAAACATAGCCTGAAATATTTTCAAAAAAGAGAAAATCTAAAATGTTATGTAAACTTGTGGCAAAAATAAACGCTACAAACCCAAATTTTGTTCAAAAAAAAGCCTCTCCACCAAAGCAGAAAGGCTAAAAGGGAAATGGATATTCAATCAGGGATGCAATTTCACCTTAAATTGATATGCCATCTTCTTATCTACATTGAAGTTCCAGCTCTTGCAGAGCGCTATTACGTCATCAAGAAAGTCGGGATCGACCTTGCCTACGGGAGTGATGAGAACTTCATCCACTATACCTTCTTCGGTGATGTGAATAGTAATGGTAATTTGCGTTTGTGTATTGAGTTTCGCCTTTCTATAAACGTCTCTGATGTCAGTAATTCTCTCTTTGACCTCTACTGAAAGCTTTTGATAATCCTCCACGCTGGGCTGAACAGGTTTTTCTACTTCTTCGGGCGCCACCGGCTCATTGTCTTGTTCTTGAATATTTGCCGAAACAAAAGACAATGCAAGCATGAGCAAAACAGCGATTATAATGTGTTTTTTCATATAAAACTCCTTTATAGATCCAGATTCAGAGAATAACGGACACACCTGCTTTTGTCAAGCATTATGTGTGAAATTATATTTTAAGCACAATAATTTGAGATATATCCACAGCAATAAAGAGGCGAATCATGCGCACTCCAGAATAATGCAACCATCACTGCTGCATAGCTTTCCTTGGCTAAGAATCCAAGCATATCTTGACAAAGTTCTCCCCTTTCTCAGCCTTGACCCTAATAAAATAAATAACCAAAAAAGGAATAACAATGTTTTATCTACCCACAAGGATCATCTTCGGCGAGAACGCACTCAGAGAAGCGGCGCCACACTTGGCATTCGGCAAAAGAGCCCTGATCGTCTCCGGACGCAGCTCAGCAGTGAAAAGCGGAGTACTGGGCGATCTCATCCCAATCTTAAATGAGCTGAATATCGAACACAAAATCTTTGCGCAGATACTGGAAAACCCGCTTACTTCCCAGATCATAGCCGGCAAAGAATTCATGCTGGAAAATAACTGCGATTTTATCATCGCCATTGGCGGAGGCAGCCCTTTAGACGCCGCAAAAGCCATCGCAATCGCCGCTGCAAATGATCTTTCCGAGGACGAACTCTACCAGCTTGATCTCCACAAAAGAAGCTACCCAATCGTGGCGGTTCCAACCACGCACGGCACCGGCTCCGAAGTGACGCAATACAGCGTTCTTACCCACTCCAAAACAAATAAGAAAGCAGGATTCGGCAGCGATCTGAACTTCCCGCGCCTTGCAATAGTCGATCCGCGCTATATGACCAGCCTCAGCCCGAAAGTGAGTCTGCACACGGCTTTGGACGCCCTCTCCCACCTCTTGGAAGGACTCTACAGCCTCTCTCGCAACACGCATCTTTATCCCATGATCCACCGCGGCGTGCGCCTGATCGTGGACAATCTTTCACTTTGCCTGAAGGAGCCGAACCACCTCCCCGCCCGCGAAGCGCTCGCCCTTGCATCGCTTTATGGCGGCATCACAATCGCTCACACCGGCACCACGCTCCAACACGCCATAGGCTATCCTTTCACCAGCGCGTTCGACACCCCTCACGGCCTCGCTAACGCCATGTTTATGAAAGAGATGATGGAATTCAATCTGCCCAATATGCTCGAGCTGATCAATGAACTTTTTGATGCGATAAACATGAGCAAAGAAGAGTTTTACAACTGGCTGGAAAGCTTCCCGATACAGATAAAAGTAGAGATTTCCGATGATGAAGAAGAGCGCTGGATGGACGAGATTTTAGGCGCAAGAAACATAGCCGCAAGCCCCCGCGTTCCCACCCGCGATGAGCTCAGAGCGCTGATCCACACGGTAAAAAAAGGAGTATGACATGAAGCCAAAAGATTTCAACGAGATGCGCAAAAAGCTCACAGACCTAACCTTAGATCGTGCAAACTTGAATGTGAAGCGCTTTTTTGCCTTAGATCACGCGGCTTATGAAGAGGGCGCACTGGACGCTAAAACCAAGGAGCTTTTAGGCCTCGTTGCCTCCATGGTATTGCGTTGCGACGATTGCATTTACTACCATTTAGAGCAGTGTTTCAAAGCCGAAGTCAGCAGCGAAGAGCTAATGGAAGCGATGAATATCGCGCTCGTCGTGGGCGGCTCCATCGTGATCCCTCATCTCAGGCGCGCCACAAAGTATTGGGAGGACTTAGCTTACGAAGCTAGCCAGACTTGAACTGCTTCGCTAAAGCCTTCATCTTTGCAAGAGGAGACTTCGGTAAAGCGATCTTTCAGCTCTTCAGGAGAATTTGCCACCACAAAAGAATGCGGACATACTTCTAGCATGTCTAAGTCGTTGTAATCATTACCGATTACCATGCAATCTTCCACGCCATTACCCAAGCTTTGGGCAAGATGGACTATTGCATCCCCTTTGCTCACCTTGGGCGCAAAAACCTCTATCCAAAAGGATTTAAAGTCAAGCGGTGAGGTAGTCCGAATCGTCTTCAGCGGCAATAATCTCTCTTTCAGGCTTTCAAAAAGCCTCTCATGATTATCCTCATCTACGATTGCGAGATACTGCGTGGCAAAGTCTATATTCTGCAGCTGCTTAGGATCAAATTCACAGGCATAGCGCTGATACAATTCCACCCTATCCCAAAAGTCTTGCACCCCGGCTTTCGCGCGATAGTGCATGAGATGAGTATCCGGCACAGAATTGTGAAGCATATAGTCTATCTCATATTCTTCCAACACTTTATGCGCCATTATAATCTGTTCATTATCCAGATTTCGGCTATGGATGAGCTCCTGAGTATGCCAATTCATAATGCCCGCACCCGTGGAAAATATCACATAGTCAAAAGGCGCATCTTCATCCAAGACCTGCCTGAGACTATACAGCGATCTCCCCGTTGCCAAAACGCGTAAGATGCCCTTATCTTTGAGTTTATCTAAAGTATTTATCGTTTTTTCACTAAGTTTACCCCGATTCGGAAGCAAAGTTCCATCCAAATCGGTCACACACATTTTCTTATTTTTATACATCATATTTTTTGAGAAAGTCTTGTAGGATCACGCCGCTACGTCCGTCGCGTCCTTTTTCGGTTGAATATTTAATGGTTTCATAGATAAAGTTTGCCGCCTTTTTGATTCCTTCCAAGCGCGGCACCTTATTCATTGCATAGATGAGGGTTAGCGTGCTGAACATATCTCCGGCGCCGGTGAAGAATATCGGCAATTGCGGATTTGGAATCAAGACGGGATCGCTACCCTTTTTTGCTGAATAGATGATGAGATTGTCGTCGTTTTCGCGCGGCGCACTGGTGACTATCACCTCTTTTGCGCCCAGATCGTGCAGCTTATCACAGAGCTCACCCGCAAATGCCTCGTCCACATTGTCAACCACAGGCATATCCGCCAAAAAGCAAGCCTCGGTAAAGTTTGGCGTGATGATATGCGCGATAGAGACCAATCTGCGCATCGCGTGTACCATGCTAATATCATAGCAAGAATAGAGTTCGCCCTCATCCGCCATCACGGGATCGATGAGAATGATCCCATCTTCCGCCAAAAAGCCTTCCATATTATCCAAGAGCGTGGAAACCTGCTCCGGTCCGCCCAAAAACCCGCTATATATAGCCGGGAAAGTGAGCCCCAGTTTCTTGTAATGAATCAAGCATTCTTTCATAAAACTGCCTGTATCCAAAAGCCTAAAATCGTCGTAGCAAGTATTTGTAGAAAGCAGTGAGGTGGGCAAAACGCAGAGCTCTATACCATGCGCATAAACCAGCGGAATCACCGCCATCAGCGAGGTGTGCCCAAATCCTGAAAGATCGTGTATGGCAAGGATTTGAGGATGATTTATATTCTTTTTCATGTGATTATTCACCTTTAATTTTGATTATTTATGGGATAATTGGCGTCCGAACAAGCGGACAAATATTGCGGTTTATTTCTTCAGAGACTCTCGTAAGTTTTCTGAAATTCCTGCAGATCTTCCCAAGCGGGACGCTTCCAATTTTGGTTTCTAATCAGCGCGGCAGGATGGTAGGTGACAAAGGTGGGTGTGCCCATGAGATCGGGAAGGTTTGTCCTGAACCAGCCCAAGTTTTCGTTTTTGGCAAAAAGGGTTTGCGCGGCGACCAATCCCATGATGAGAAAGATCTTAGGGCGAATTATCTTGATCTGTTCAAGCAGTATGGGCAGGCAGGCAATTTTCTCTTCCGGCGCCGGATTTCTATTTCCCGGAGGCCGGCATTTCACGATATTGGCGATATATATCTCATCGCGAGTTAAGTTGATTGCTGCCAACATCTTATCGAGGAGTTGTCCGGCTGCACCTACGAAGGGCAAGCCGGTTTTATTTTCATTATCGCCGGGAGCTTCACCGATGAGCATCGCCTTGGCATCCGGATTTCCCGAACCAAAGACGAGCTCGATTCTTCCCTCGGCAAGGGGGCATTTCATACAATTCAGGTTCTCTTCTCTCAGCGCTGCGAGCTGTTTCATCTTCTCTTCAGCGGAGACGGGCGCGGGGGTAAAGACGTGGTCTATCCCGCTTTCCTGTATGAGTTCCAGGTATTGCAAAAGTGCCCGTTTAGACATTATTCATCATCATCGTCGTCGTCGTCATCGTCGTCGTCAAAATCGTCATCATCTTCTTCGATATCGCCAAAGGGATCGCGCTCTTCAGCTTGTTCAAAGGGATTGGGAACTTCGATTTGCTCTTCATACCCTTGAGTGTAGCGCGCAGAGTCGTCGTAAGTCTCTTGCGTAAACTGAATTCCATCGTCAATATCTTCTTCTTCGGCAAGCCTTTGAGCCATGATTCTTTCGGCTTCGGCAAGCTCATCAAGATAGTCCGGAACGTCGTTATCCGCAACGTGTTCCATCGCGATTACGCTGAGCTTTTTCGAGAAGGTCTGTTTCACCGTTGTCGGGAAATTACTGATGCGTTGCCCTTCCAATTTGGCTAACAAGCAAAAGAGGTAGTTCATATTAGTTTTCTGGAGAAAGGCATCAATTTTATCGTCTTTCATAAATACTCCTTATTGCAGAAAATCCTGCTGTGCTTCTTGGTTTCCGGAGGTTTTGAGTTCCTCGGCGCGGATGATTGCAAGAACATCCGAGACGGCATCTTCAAGCTCGTCATTTATCACCAAATAATCATATTCCGGAATGTAATCAAGTTCTTTTTTTGCAGTCGCCAATCTGCTCGCAATGTCTTCCTCGCTATCCTCACCTCTTAGAACGAGCCGTCTCTTTAGCTCTTCCATATTAGGCGGAAGGATGAAGATGCGAACGCAGGGAACCTTCCCCGCGGCGGCGATCTGGGCTGCACCTTGAACGTCTATATCCATGATCACATGGCGAGATTTTGCAAGGCGCGAGCGGGTGTAGCTCAGGGACGTGCCATACCAATATTTATCAAAAACCTTGGCGTGTTCCAGGAAGTCCTGAGCTTCCAATTTGGCGAGAAATTCAGCTTCGCTAACGAAGTGATAATGCACGCCGTTTTCTTCGGCACCCCGGGGAGCACGGGTGGTGTAGCTGATGCTATAATCAATGTTATCTCTCAGCTTTAGCACCTCTCTTAATATGGTGCTTTTACCGCCTCCCGAGGGCGCCGACAATATGATTAAAAAACTGTTGTTTTTATTTATCAAGGCGGGATAGCCTTATTCGGAGATCATTCTCTTGTAATCGGCTGCGCTCATAAGGTTTTCGAGCTCATCCATGTCCGAGATTTCGATCTTCATGATCCAGCCTTCGTCATAGGCAGATTTATTGATGAGATCAGGGCTGTCTTCAAGTTCGCCGTTATATTCAATGATCTCTCCGCTGAGGGGAGAAATGAGGTCTTCAACCGCTTTCACTGCTTCGATAGAGCCGCAAGGTTCGCCTGCATTCACGCTCATTCCGATTTCGGGAAGTTCCACAAAAACGATGTCGCCAAGCTCGCTTTGAGCAAAGTCTGTGATGCCTACAGTGGCGATGTTATCTTCCACTCTGATCCACTCGTGGCTTTCGTTATACAATAGTTCATCGAGGATATTCATAGTTATCTCCAATTTTTATTTTTATTTAAGCCAAGAGTTCATATCGGTGCTTTGTGTCAAGTTTAATTTTGAAATGACGCTGCCATAAGAAAATAGAGGGTAATATATTGTGAATTAAATGATGGATATGCCGGCGGCTTTCTGCTGATATTCGCTGATGAATCTCTGCTCTTTCCCCACCGCTCCCCTACTGGTTTCTCGTGATGATGTGGTCATGATATCGTCATAGCCATGACCACATCACCACCACACACTAAGCTGTAACCAATAGGGAAGACATGGCTTTAGCTATGCCTCGGCGAAAGTTCATAAGGAAATCCCCATTTTCCCCCATAAAACAAAAAAGCCTCCGCCATTTATTGACAGAGGCTCATGCTATATATTAAGTGAGGATTTACACTTCTTCAAATGTCGCTGTAAAGTGGCGCATGATTGGCGCTTCATATTTGATCTTGAGTCCGCGATAGCTTTCGCGCTTTTCCCAGATCTGTTTTAAGCCCCATGCCACCACATCCATGTGATTATTTGTATAGACACGGCGCGGGATTGCCAGCCTCAGAAGTTCCATCTTTGGCAGGCGTTCTTCGCGCGTGACGGGGTCTCTATCTGCAAGCACCGTACCGATTTCCACTCCGCGTACTCCTGCTTCTTCATAGAGCGCGACACCCAAAACCTGTGCCGGATACTCGGTTTGCGGGATCTGCGGGAAGAATGCTTTTGCATCCACATATACCGCGTGTCCACCCGTGGGGCGGATGATGGGAATGCCGAGCTTACAGATTTCGGCGCCGAGGTATGCCACCTGCGAGATTCGGGCTTGGAGATATTCAAATTCCGTGCCTTCCATGAGTCCCGTGGCGAGTGCTTCCATATCGCGTCCGCTCATGCCGCCATAGCTGATATATCCTTCAAACATGATGTTGAATGTGCAGCACTGTCTATAAAGCTCTTCATCGTGCATGGCGATGAATCCGCCCATGTTCACGATGCCGTCCTTTTTTGCGCTCATGGTCATCGCATCTGCATAGCTATACATCTCTTTCACGATCTCGCGTATGCTCTTATCTTGATAACCGTCTTCTCGCATTTTGATGAAATATGCGTTCTCGGCAAAGCGTGCTGAGTCGAAGAAAAGCGGGATTTTGTGCTCTCTGCAAACCTGGGCTACTTCGCTGATATTCTGCATGGATACGGGTTGTCCGCCGCCGCTGTTGCAAGTGACGGTGAGCACCATGAAGGGGATGTTTTCCACGCCATATTTATTGATTCCGGCGCGGAGCTTGGAGATGTCCACATTGCCTTTGAAGGGGCCATGGTCGTTGATGTCGGAAGCTTCGTCAACCGTGCAGTCTAAGGCTATGGCATTGCGGAATTCTATGTGTCCTTTGGTGGTGTCGAAGTGTGCGTTTCCGGGAACGACGTTGCCGGGTTTCAGCATTGCAGAAAAGAGCACGTTCTCGGCTGCACGGCCTTGGTGGGTGGGCACCACGTGGGGGAAGCCCAAGAGCTCGGTGATGGTTTCTTTGAGGCGTCTGAAGCTGGGTGAGCCGCCATAGCTCTCGTTTCCCATCATGAGCGCAGACCACTGCCTATCGCTCATGGCGCCGGTTCCGCTATCGGTTAGAAGATCGATATACACGTCTTCTGCATTGAGGTTAAAGAGGTTGAATTCAGTTTCACGGATCTTTTTGATCCGCTCTTCACGCGTGAGGATTTCAAGGGGTTCTACCATTTTGATGCGCCAAGGTTCGGCGTAAGGCTGTGTGTTCATTGTTTCTCCATTAATCTATTTATTTCTGTTTTTTGATCACTTTATGATATGGTGGCATTGTTATGTGAGGTGCAAAAATGTCAATAATTTTAAGGCGAATATCTGTTTTTTCTTTATTTTTCTACAAATTAAAGGAGCCGGGAAGCCCGATTTGCGCAATTCTTATTGACAAATTCACTGCATAATAATAGTTTAACTCTCGTGGAATAATTGTCTTAATTTCCATGCAAATAATCTCTTATGGAGTAGATAATGAAGATATTAATCACCGGTGGTGCCGGATTTATCGGATCACATTTGGCGGAACGTCTCTTAAATGAAGGAAATTACGTCACTGTCATAGACGATCTCTCAACCGGAAGTTTGGAAAACATACAGAGTTTTAAAGATCATCCCAAGTTTGAATTTCACACCGGAACTATCTTGGATAAAGAATTGATGGACAAACTCATCTCAAAGTGTGATCAGGTCTATCATCTCGCCGCTGCCGTAGGCGTGAAGTATATCATAGAAAATCCGCTTTTGATGCTCAAAACGAATATCAACGGCACGGATAATGTGCTTGAACTTTGCAACAAATATAAGGCCAAAGCGCTGATCGCATCCACCAGCGAGATCTATGGCAAGAGCGATAAGGTTCCCTTCTCGGAAGAGGATGATCGCCTCTTGGGTAGCACGCATATCAGCCGTTGGGGCTATAGCTGTTCCAAGGCGATTGACGAATTCTTCGCGCTTGCTTTCCATCGCGAAAAGAGATTGCCGGTGGTGATAGTGCGCCTCTTTAATACCGTGGGTCCGCGTCAGACCGGTCAGTATGGCATGGTTCTGCCGAAGTTTATCAAAGCCGCGCTCTTGGATCAACCCTTGGTGGTCTATGGAACGGGTAAACAGACTCGCTGTTTTGCCGATGTCAGCGATGTGGTGGATGGCTTTATCAAGCTGATGAATACCCCCGAATGTGAAGGCGAAATCTTCAATATCGGCAGCACGGAAGCCATTAGCATAGAAGATCTTGCCAAGAAAGTGAAGGACATGTGCCAGAGCAATTCTAAGATCGAATATATGAGCTATGAAGCTGCTTTTGAAGAAGGCTTTGAGGATATGATGAATCGCAAGCCGGATATCAGCAAAATCAATAAATATATAGGATATGAACCCAAGCTAAAACTCGAAGACATTATCAATAGAATGATAGAAAACTATGAAAATTAAAAGCATAATCATCCTCCTGATCCTTATTATGACCTTGCCGCTGGCGGCATTGGAAAGAGCCGGCATCGAAATGACCGGCATGCCGATGATAAACGTGAATATCAGCGGCTTTGTTCGCAATCCCGGCAGCTATCGCATGATGATGGGGGACAATCTCATCACTGCGCTGGAGCGGGCAGATCTGGATGAACTGATCCTGCTGGAAAAACCTATTCCTTTGCCTGTCACAGATAAGGCAATTCCTCTCTTGCGCCCTGTGGATATCACCAAGGATAAGTATAAGGACTATCAGTCTTTACGCATGGTGAGGATCACACGCGACGGCGCCGAAGAATACTATGATCTCCTCAAATATCTGCGCTTAGGAGATGCCTCTCAAAATCCCGTTCTGAGAGACGGGGACAACATCTTTGTGGATGTTTGCAAAGACTTCGTAAGCGTGTGGGGAAGCGTGGGTCATCCCGGCTATATCGAATATCAGGAAGGTGATAGTATCGCCGATCTCATTGCGCTTGCGGGAGGTTCTCTCCCCGGTGCCGAGTTAAGCCTCATTCAATATGGCATGTATCAGGCAGATAGCAAGAGCTATAGCTCGCAGATCATAGATCTGGATGTTGATGGAAGCCGCAAGGTTTCTGCCGGAGATAGGCTAATGATTCCCTATGATACCAAATATCAGGCGCGCAAGGGTGTAACGCTATCGGGACGCTTTGTTCACCAAGGCGAATACCTCTTCTCCGATGGCGACACTATCTGGGATGTTATCCAAAAGAGCGGCGGCGTGCTCGATGACGCTGATCTACACAATGCCGTGGTGATGAATAAACACTTCTTTTCAGAGCCTGATTACGAATTTGAAAGGATCATACAGCTCAATCCCATACATCTCACACCCCTGGAATACTCTTATTTAAGAGTCAAGCTCAGGCAGATTCGCGGGCGCTATTCCATAGACTTCGCCAAGATCATCGAAACTGAAGGCGAAGAGGGGGATATGACGCTCAGCGACGGAGATCACATCTATCTGCCGCTCAAGACTGATAAGGTCTATGTGAGCGGACAAGTCAATAAACCCGGCTTCGTGGACTATAAAGAAGGCGAGGATTGGAAATATTATATTGCTGCTGCCGGCGGCTTTGCAAAGAACCGTAAAGTGATAGGCGGCAACCTCATCCAAGCCAGTACCGGCAACTGGGTGAAGCTAAATAAAAAGACAGAGATTCAAGCCGGAGATAGCATATTCATACCCGAAAAGACGGGCTACTCATTCTGGCCTGAAGTAAGAGACACCATCGCCGTCATGGCATCCGCTGTCTCGATAGTCCTTGGAATACACAATCTTACGAAATAAAGGAGACATTTTAATGAGAGTTCCAATGTTGGATTTACACGCACAATATCAGACCATGTTGGATGATATCAGAAGTGAAATAGAGAAAGTATTTGATTCGCACCACTATATCATGGGTGCGCAAGTGAAAGAGTTTGAAGAAAAGATGCAGGACTATCTCGGCATCAAGCATGCCATAGGTTGCGCTTCGGGAACGGATGCACTGGTTCTTGCTATCAAGGCGCTGAATATCGGCGAGGGCGATGAGGTTATCACCACGCCTTTCACCTTCTTTGCCACGGCATCGTCCATCTGGCGCAATGGTGCAGTTCCCGTGTTTGTGGACATTGATGAAGATACCTTCAACCTCGATCCTGATAAGATAGAAGCTGCTATCACGCCGAATACAAAGGCAATCATGGCGGTTCATCTCTTTGGTCAGTGCTGCGATATGGCGCGCATCATGGAGATAGCTAAGAAGCATAACCTCAAGGTTATAGAAGATAACGCACAGGGCATTGGCTCTACCTTCGATGGTGAGATGAGCTGCTCCTTTGGAGATATCGGAACCCTGTCTTTCTTCCCCAGCAAAAACCTCGGCGCGATGGGCGATGCAGGCATGTGTCTCACCAATGATGACGAGCTTGCTGCCGGACTTCGCCAGTTGCGCGTGCATGGTGAATGCCCCAAATACTACCATAAGTGGGTAGGGCTCAATAGCAGGCTGGATACCATACAAGCGGCAGTCTTGCTCAGAAAGCTGGATGATCTTGCCGATTGGAGTGAATCTCGCCGCAAGAATGCAGCCTTCTATAACGAGCATCTTGCCGGAATCGCAGGACTTAAGACCCCTGTCATAGACGAGAGAGCGGTTACTATATACAATCAATATACCCTCAGAACAGAGCGTCGCGATGAACTCATGGCGCATCTGCAAAAGAGGAACATCGGCTGTGCAGTTTATTATCCTCTGCCTTTGCACCTGCAAGAATGCTTCACATCCTTGGGATACAAAGAGGGCGACCTCCCCATCAGCGAAAGAGCTGCAAAAGAAGTGCTCTCCATCCCCATATATCCCGAACTTACCGATGAGATGAAGAGCTACGTGGTAGAAAGCATCAAGGAATTCTTTAAATAAAGGAGAGAGATTGTGCGCTTTATAGTTTGCATAAAACAAGTGCCGGATACCACCGACATCAAGATAGATCCGGTGACGAACACGCTCGTGCGCGAGGGAGTGGAAAGCATACTCAATCCCTTTGATACCTATGCCATAGAAGAGGCTGTGCGCCTGAAAGAAGAGCATGGCGGAACGGTAATCGCCATCAGCATGGGACCTCCCCAAGTGGAAGCTGCGCTCAGAGAGACAGTTTCGCTGGGAGTGGACGAGATCTACCTGCTTTCAGACAGGAAGTTTGCCGGTGCTGATACCTGGGCAACCAGCTACACTCTTGCCGCTGCTATCAAGCATCTGGGAGAGTATAACCTCATCCTCACGGGACAGCAGGCCATTGATGGAGATACCGCACAGGTAGGCCCCGGCATCGCCGCTCACCTGGATATCCCTCAAACCTGCTTTGTGCGCAAGATAGAGAGCTTTTCAGAAGGCAAAGTCCGCCTCCAGCGCCTCATGGAAGAAGGAGTGGATACCCTTGAGATGGAGCTTCCAGGGCTCATCACGGTGGTAAGAGAGATCAATAACCCGCGCCTCCCCTCACTGAGAGGCAAGCGACAGGCGAGGAATGCTGAGCTGAATGTGCTCACTGCCGACGATCTCGGCTTAGATGAGAACCTTACCGGACTCAATGGCTCGCCCACTCAGGTAGTCAATATCTTCACTCCAAAGCACGAGAAGATAGTGGAGAAGTTCGACGGCGATAGCGACGAAGCAGTAGAGCTCATCGTCCGCCGTTTAGACGAATTCACAAAGAGATAATCAGCTATGGTTCATAACATCAATCCCGAAATAGTGAGCTTCATGCTCTTCGGCATGGAGTTCAGCGTGCGTTGGTATGGCTTGCTCTATGTGATCAGCTTCATCATCGCCTACTTCCTATACAAGCCCTTTCTGAGGAAGAAGGATATAGAGATAGACCGCGACAAGTATGAATCGCTACTCTTTTACATCATGTTAGGCGTGATCATAGGCGGAAGGCTGGGCTACATCCTCTTTTACAACCTGCGCTTTTATGCTATGTGCCCGCTCTCCATCTTCGCCGTATGGGAAGGCGGAATGAGTTTCCACGGCGGCGCAATAGGAGTCTTTTTAGCAGGCTGGCTATTCACGCGCAAGCACAAGCTTCCCTTTTATAGGATGGCGGATGCAGCAGTGCCGATCATCGCGATAGGACTGGGACTCGGACGACTGGGCAATTTCATCAACGGCGAGCTTTGGGGCAATGTGACCACGCTCCCTTGGGGCATAGTTTTCCCCGATGGCGGCGCACTTCCGAGGCATCCCACCCAGCTATACGAGATGCTTGGCGAGGGGCTGATACTCTTTCTAATCACATGGTATATCATGAGAAAGAACTACAAGGACGGGCTGGGATTTTGGAGCTTCATAGGCGGCTATGGCATCATCCGTTTCTTGGTAGAGTTTGTCAGAGTGCCGGACGACATCGCTTTTTATCACGATTATGGCTTCATCTTCGGTTTCATGAGCATAGGTCAATTCTTATCTTTGCTGATGATCTTGGGTTCAGCCATTGGAATATTTTTCTTATATAGGAGGAAATCATGAGAAAGACAGCTATCATTCTCATTGCAATACTGGCTATTTTGAGCACTTCATGCTCCCTATTTCAGGGGAGATCGGATGAGAGACTCCTGCGTTCCGAGCTCAAAAAGTGGGAGACAATCAAAGGTGACGGAGTGTTGGAGCTTTCCGCATTCGGCATCACCATGCGCAAGCCTTTTATGTTCAGCAAGAACGTCAACGAGCTTCGCCTGGACATGGTGGAAGGCGGTGTCTTCGGAGCAGGCGGCTCGCCCATCTTATCCATGTATTTAGGGCCTTATCTCGCCCTGCAATCCACTGCCATCCCCGGTTTGAACTCGGCTAATCTCGAGAACCTCGTTCCTGAAGGACTCACCGCTTTCTTTGCCACATCGGACTATCTTTTCGATAGATATGGCGCAGAAATCATAGAGAACAAGGCCGTGGAAAGAGAGAATATGATTGTAAGTTTCGGACAAGATTACAAGCTGGAAGAGATACGCGACAAGAAATCAAACACGCAGATCAAAACCCAGTATAGCCGGAGCGGAAACATAGACAGCATAGAGCTGAAGACCGGCACTTTCATCTCCGCCAAGATGGTCTTTGACAGCGTAAGCTACGAACGCTCAAACATCATCGCTTTGCCCAAGAATGAAGCCACCGGCGGCGGAATTATGGATATATTCAAAAACAACAATATGTTTGATATGTTAAAAGGACTTTTAGGAGAATAAATGATTGCACGCTATTCACTGCCTGAAATGGAGCGCATCTGGGAAATCAGAAACCGCTACCAATGCTGGCTGGATGTAGAACTCGCCGCTGCAAGAGCCATGAGCGAGATGGGAATTATCCCCAAAGAAGACTATGAAATAATTGAACAAAAAGCAGACTTTGACCCCGATAGAATTGATGAAATAGAGGCCGTTACACGTCATGATGTGATTGCTTTCCTCACAAATGTTGCCGAATATGTAGGCCCCTCCTCGCGTTGGGTGCATTTTGGCATGACTTCATCCGATGTGCTGGATACCGCCACGGCTTTGCAACTCAAGCAAGCCGGAGAACTCGTGCTCAGCGAACTTTTGCGCATGAGCGAAGTGCTGAAGCTCAAAGCGCGCAAATATCGCCACACCATCTGCATGGGCAGAAGCCACGGCATTCACGCCGAACCCACCTCTTTCGGGCTGAAATTTGCCCTGTGGTATGATGAAACTCAGCGCAATATCCGCCGTCTTGAAGATGCAATAGAAGCAGTGAGCATTGGCCAGATCTCCGGAGCAGTGGGCAACTACGCTCATCTCAGCCCCGAAGTTGAAGAAAGAACTTGCGAATATCTCGGCTTGAAACCCGTGAATGTTTCCACTCAAGTGATACAAAGAGACCGCCACGCCCAATACCTGATTACGCTCGCACAGATCGGCTCCACCATGGAAAAGATAGCCGTGGAGATACGCCACCTGCAGCGCACGGAAGTAGGCGAAGCGGAAGAGAACTTCACCCGCGGACAGAAGGGCAGCTCCGCCATGCCCCACAAACGCAATCCCATCCTTACAGAACAGCTTTCGGGCTTGGCAAGAGTGCTGCGAGCAAACGCTCAAGCAGGGCTAGAAAACAACGCTCTTTGGCACGAAAGAGACATCTCACACTCCAGCGTAGAGCGCATCATCCTCCCCGATAGCAGCATCCTGACCCACTATATGCTGGTAAAATGCACAGACATGTTAGATAAGCTCATAGTTTATCCCGAAAGAATGATTGAAAACATCGAAATCACCGGTGGCATAGTATTTTCACAAGCGATACTTTTGAATCTCGCAAACGTGGGAATGAGCCGCGAGCAAGCCTACAGCATTGTGCAAGAGGCTGCCATGAAATCCATCACCGAACATCTTGACTTCAAAGAACTCATAATCAATAACGAAGAATTAATTAGCGCACTGGGAAAAGAAGAGATAGAAGCAATATTCTCCTATGATCGCTATTTGCAGAATGTTGACCACATCCTAAAGCGCTGCGGAATCATCTAAACCCCTGCCCTATAAGGAGGCACGATGAAAAAGATTCTTACACTCGCGCTGATTGTAGTGCTCGCCTTGCCGCTTTTTGCACAAGGAAAGGAGCGCATTTACGGCAATTGGTACAATGGTAAAAAGGTAGCCAAGCTCGAGATATTCCCTCTTAGAGATGGCACGATATCCGGTAAGCTTATCTGGCTGAAAGAGCCGCTTACCGAAGATGGAAAAGAAAAAACAGACAGCAAGAACCCTGACGCAAAGCTGAGAAAGAGACCCATGTTAGGGCTGAACATCCTCAGCGGATTGGTCTATGACGGCAAAGGTAAATATAGCAAAGGCAAGATATATGATCCCGAAAGCGGTAAAAGCTATTCTGCAAAAGCCGAAATGGTGGACAACAATACTCTCGCCTTGCGTGGCTATATAGGGATATCCCTTGCCGGAAGAACCGAGACCTGGACACGAGCGCCGGAAAAAGATGAAAAGAAATCAGAATAGAGAGAGCAGCGGCTACCACATCATAGGCTACAGCCTCTTAAAAGCGCGAGCTATCCCGCTTTTGCTCCTCTTTTCGGCGGTGATGATTACCTCCATTTGGGGATACAATCGTAATATGCTTTATTTCGGCTACGCCCTCACCGCGATCAGCATCACCGCCTATTTCATTATCGGTATGCGCTATCGCGTTGAAAAAAGCTTGAAAACCACTTCCGAGCACATAGTGTATTTCCCGCTTGCAGGAAAGGTGAGCTCTATTAAGGAAGAAGGCGGCAAGAGAATTATCAGCGTGCAAAAGTCCTTTTTAGACTTCATTGATATACGCTCGCCGCACCTGCTCTGTCGCCGCGATACCGGTGATCTGATAATAGATGAAATAGAGCTTAAGATCATCTTCACCGAAGGCAAGATCAAGATGTTTGAGGAGGAGAGTTTTAAGCCCGGAAATATCATAGGCATGGCGCAAGGAAAGGTAAGCTACACGGTGGAACTCAGCGCCGAGCATGATATCAATCTCAGCGTAGGACAAGAGCTCAAAGCCGGAAGCAGCGTTATTACCATGCTGGAATATGCACCGATTATCGAGGTTATAGACACCACAATCCCCGCCGATGAAGAAGGATAGAGAGCTTCCCCGCCTGGGAGTATCAGCCTGCCTTTTGGGGCACAAGGTGCGATACGACGGCAGGGATAAAGCATTTCCGCAGATCACCTCCGAGATGGGTGGCAGATTTGAGCTGATCGCCTACTGTCCCGAACACGGCGCCGGACTTCCCGTGCCGCGCCCGCCTATACAATTATATATAGGAGAGCCCTGTCCTCGGCTACTCGTGGTGCAAGATAAGACGGATCTCGGCGAGGTGCTGGAAACATATATCACCCATATTTTAGCAGAGATCGAGGCAGGGCGGATCTGCGGGTTCATCCTCAAAAGCAAATCCCCTTCCTGCGGACTGAAGACAACTCCTCTATATAATATGGATGACACGCCCGCCGGAGAGATGATCAGCGGCGTTTTTGCGCAGACTCTTTTGGATGAACTGCCGGATTTACCACTCATCGACGAGGTTGATTTCCTGATAGAAGACAAAAGAAAAGACTATATTCGGCGCTGTTTGGACTACTATGAGAGCATTCACGGCGATAATATCTGATTTTGACGAGCTCTCTAAATATCGATTTATCAATCAGTAAGAATTTAGTGATAGATTTATGTTGACAAAAATACGGCTGCTGTAGATATTGAGCCCACAAAGTGTTCCGGAATAGCTCAGCGGTAGAGCGGGTGGCTGTTAACCACTAGGCCGGGGGTTCAAATCCCTCTTCCGGAGCCACTTTTTTTGCCCAAATTTTTGGGCTTTTTTTATGTCTTCAAATAAGTGCCTGCATTTTATTGCCATCTTTTTCAGAACGAATTTGCCAAATAAAATATAAATATCAAGAAGAAAGGTACATACGCTTTCACAGAAAACAAAACCAAGGTGCTGAAGTTTACATCGTCTTTTGAGATTTAGCACAAGCATACATGGGAATACAATACATGCACATTATTTAGACTTGAAAAAAGTTAAAATAAAAAGACTTGACTTAGAATCAAGTGTAAAAATGAATGTTATTAGTGATTACTATTATTTATGGTGTGAATATTAAAGAGAAAATAACAAGACATAAGAATATCAAAATCGGCGAACTTGAAGTAAGGTGTAATTTTGAAATTTAATATTTATGCCGGGGATTTGCAAAGATTTCTCTTTACAGTAGAACGGCATCTGAAAAGATGTCAATTTAGTGAAAGCTATAAAATACACTAAAGGATAGAAAAAATGGAGACACTCAAACCTCTCGACAAATTGAGAGCACGCAGGGAAAAAGCTCTTCTCGGCGGCGGCGAAAAACGCATTGCTGCCCAACACAGCAAAGGCAAACTTACCGCTCGTGAAAGGATAGACCTCTTGGTAGATCCTGATAGTTTTGAAGAATTTGATCTCTTCGTTCGCCATCAATGTCAAAACTTCGGAATGGAAAAAACAGTTTATGATGGAGATGGTGTAATCACAGGCAGCGCCACAATCAACGGACGCCCGGTTTATCTATTTGCCCAAGACTTCACAGTTTTCGGCGGCTCACTTTCCATCACCTATGCCGAGAAAATCTGTAAGATCATGGATATGGCTCTTAAAAATGGCTGCCCGCTCATCGGTCTTAACGACTCCGGCGGCGCGCGCATTCAAGAAGGCGTGGACGCTTTGGCAGGATACGCCGAAATATTCTGGCGCAACGTAATGGCAAGCGGTGTGATCCCACAGATTTCCGCAATCTTGGGTCCCTGTGCCGGCGGCGCAGTATATTCACCCGCAATCACAGACTTCATCGTGATGGAAAAGAAGAACAGCTATATGTTTGTCACCGGCCCGAAGGTTGTGAAAACAGTTCTCAACGAAGACGTTACAACCGAGGCTTTGGGTGGAGCTGCGATACACACCAGCAAGAGCGGCGTTGCTCACTTCTTGTCCAACGACGAAGAAGATACCATGCTGCTTATTCGCAAGCTGCTCTCTTACTTCCCCAGCAACAATATGGAAGCCCCGCCTGTGGTGCCCACTCAGGATCCCGTTACCAGATTGATTCCTGAGCTGAATGAAACCATCCCGGAAAATCCTAACAGACCTTATGAGGTTTTAGATGTAATTCAGCCCATAGTTGACGATGGTGAATTCTTGCAAGTGATGGCAAACTTCGCGCAAAACATAGTGGTGGGCTTTGCTCGCCTCAATGGACACAGCGTGGGTATAGTTGCAAATCAGCCCAGAGTTCTTGCCGGAGTCTTGGATATCGATGCATCGGTCAAAGCTGCGAGATTTGTTCGCTTCTGTGATGCCTTCAATATCCCCTTGGTGGTCTTTGAAGACGTGCCCGGTTTCTTGCCCGGCAGCTCTCAGGAACACAGCGGTATCATCCGCAATGGTGCAAAACTTCTTTATGCCTTTGCCGAAGCCACAGTTCCCAAGATCACAGTCATCACCCGCAAAGCCTATGGCGGCGCATATTGCGTGATGAACAGCCGTCACATGCGTGCAGACTTGGTCTATGCATGGCCTACAGCCGAGATCGCAGTGATGGGTCCCCAAGGCGCCGTGGAAGTCATCTTCCGCAGGGAAGCCCAAAATAGCGAGAATCCCGAACAGGTTCTTGCCGATAGAGAAGCCGAATATCGCGAAACATTTGCCAATCCATATCGTGCAGCCGAGCGCGGATATGTTGATGACATCATCGAACCGGCTGAAACCCGCTTCCGCCTGATTCGTGCACTTGAAATGTTGGCAAACAAGAAAGACAGCATCCCGCCGCGTAAGCACGGGAACATGCCCCTTTAAAGGTGAAAGCGATGCGCAAAATCTTATGCCTAATCTTGCTCATAACTCCGCTGCTCATGCTTGCGCAGGATATGGATACACTCTCTGTAGATCTGGAGTATTATACGACAGCTCAGATTGACTCTATCTTTCAAGCACGCGAACAAGAAGTAGTATCGGATTATGGGTTCAAGACTACAGATACCCTCCTGCAGGTTTTCGAAAAGCTGGAGATGGAAGACAACAAGCTTGGAAAATGGAAAGCGGCGATGGGATTGGAAGCTGAAAATGAAAGCCTAAATAGCATGAGCCTTTCCTCTTTGGGAATCACGCCTTATAAAGCGTATCTGGCTCATCAAACAGCGCTTCATAATTTCGATGAAACCAGCACGCTTGCTCAGATTTCCAGAACCTTTTCCATCCCCATCAAGAAGCTGAAAAACCTCATGGGATTCAAGGTCAAAAACCAAGAACATCACTCAATTCAGCTCTTAGGAAAGAGCGTGGAAGAGGTTATAGAAGTGATCGACGACTATCAGGAAACTGTCCACAATTATGGATGGGCAGTCACTTTAGTCGGTATGCTCGTGGTCTTTTCGGCGCTGATTATCACCAGTATAGTCATCAGCCAATTGATCTATCTCAATCGTGAGAAAAAGCCTAAAAAAGACAGCTCAAAACCTGTGGCAGCATCTGATGCAAAGCCCAAGGAAATGGCTGCCGATACTGCTACAGATCCCGATAGAGATTCCATGATAGCTGCTATTACAGCCCTGCACTTATATAAAACAGATTTGGAAGAGCGCCGCAAATTGGCTCTCACCTTCCGCAGAACACCAACAAACCAATGGAGGGCAAGTGCTGTCTTGTCCATGCCAAATCGTGAAATGAATTCATACAGGAGAAAATAAATGAAAACATATAAACTTCTGATAAATGGCGTCAGCTATGAAGCTAAGATTTTGGAATATAGCTCCGGCCAAGCCAAGATCAGCGTGAACGGACGCGAGCACGTGATCACTATCGAAGACGACAAGCAAATAAACATCCCGAGATCAGAGGCGATCGCGCGCCCGGCACCTTCGGCTCCAAGCCCTGTAAGTGGAACCGGTATGAGCAATGACGAAGTTCAAGCACCTCTTCCCGGTGTGATCGTGGGTATCCCCGTGCGTGAAGGCGAGACTGTTAAACAAGGACAAACCATAATCGTCATCGAAGCCATGAAGATGGAGAGCGAGATTAACGCGCCAATGGATGGCAAGATCGGCAAGATAATGGTGCAAGAACGCTCCTTGGTTCAGGAAGGCGATGTGCTTATGACCTTTGAAGCCGATAAAGTAGAAGCTCCTCAGCAGCCTGCAGCACCCAAGCGTGTTGCTCCGGCTCCTGCGGCTCCCGCTCCCGCTCCAGCTCCCGCAGCGCCAAAACCCGCTGCTGTAGCCGGCGGCAATTTCTTGCGTGCGCCGATTCCGGGAACCATCATCGATGTGAAAGTAAGCGAAGGACAAGAAGTGTCCGAAGGCGATGTAGCGGTTATCCTCGAAGCCATGAAAATGGAAAGTGATATCCATATCTTCCAAGGCGGTCGCGTGAAGAAGATTCATGTTCGAAAAGGCGACAGCGTTCAGGAAGGTGATCCGCTGATCGAACTGGAGGCATAACAATGCAGGAACTGATGCAATTTCTCCAAACCACGGGATTCTATAATATAGAATGGGGTAGCGTTGTCATGATAGTGGCAGGGCTATTCTTCATCTATTTGGGAATCTCTAAGGAATTTGAACCGCTCCTGCTTGTTCCAATCGGATTTGGGATAGTATTGGGGAACATTCCCGGAGTCGCCGCTCAAGGATTGGGCGTGGAATCCGAGGGATCTGTGCTCAACTATCTCTATTTCGGCGTACAAAAAGGAATATATCCTTCCCTGATCTTTTTGGGGGTTGGTGCGCTGACGGACTTTACTTCTCTGATTGCAAATCCTAAGCTCATATTACTGGGAGCAGCAGCTCAATTTGGCATCTTTGCCACCTTCATGGGCTCGCTTCTGCTTGGGTTCAATATCATGGAAGCCGCATCCATCGGCATCATCGGTGGGGCAGATGGTCCTACATCCATCTATCTCGCTTCCAAGCTTGCACCCCATCTTTTGGGCTCAATTGCCTTGGCAGCATATTCTTACATGGCGCTCGTGCCGGTGATTCAGCCGCCCATCATGAGGCTGCTCACCACCGAGAAAGAACGCAAGATCAAGATGAAATCTTTGCGCGCGGTAAGTAAGAAAGAAAAGATCTTCTTCCCGCTGGTGGCGCTGATTGTCACTGCTTTTATCGCGCCCGGTTCTGCCATACTCTTGGCAATGCTCTTCTTGGGGAACCTTCTCAAAGAAAGCGGCGTTACAGATAGATTGGCAAATACTGCAAAGACTTCTCTAATTGATATCGCGACTATCCTCATCGGATTCACCGTGGGCGCAAAGACCACTGCCGATGTTTTCCTCACCTGGGGAACTATCAAGATATTCATCCTCGGTGCGGCCAGCTTCGCGGTTGCAACTGCATCCGGCGTGATCTTTGCGAAGATTATGAATCTCTTTCTTAAGACGAAGATTAATCCTCTTATCGGTTCAGCAGGTGTTTCTGCCGTGCCCGCAGCTGCAAGAGTCTCGCAGATGGTGGGTCAGAGATATGATAAAACAAACTATCTCGTTATGCATGCCATGGGACCTAACGTTGCCGGAGTGGTTGGCTCAGCAGTCGCCGCCGGTGTTCTCTTGGGAATCCTTGGCTGATGATATAATAATAAAGCACAAGAAAAGCCCCCGTGTGATTGCGGGGGCTTTTTGAATGGGGTGATATATATTTAGATGTCTAAGCTATCCAGTATGATGCGTCCGCAGTTTTCACAATAGACGAGCTTCTTTTTTAGCTGTAATTCAATGCGCATCTGCTGACGAATCACGAAGCCGCAGCCGCTGCAAGAGCCGTTTTGATTGTAGGTGACGGCGAGGTTGTCTTTGTTTTTGATGAGGCCGCCATAGCGTCTGATCACTGTGTTTGAGAGGGTGACGGCAAGCTTGTTTCTCTCGGCGCGGTTCTCTTCTATCTTTGCTTCGAGTTCGTCGTTTTGAGCATTTATCTCGCCTTCTAATTTGCGCTTTTCGCCTTCTACTGCGTCGTGAGCTGCCTTGAGCGCTGCCACGTTCTCTTTGATCTCGTTTTCTTTGTCCATCAGTTCCAACATCTGGGATTCAAACTTCTGTATCTTCTCTTTTTGGTGAGTGATTTCGCTGTTTAAAGCCTTATATTCCTTGTTGGTCTTGGTTTCCGTGAGCTGATTTGAATACCTTGTGATCAGGTTTTGAGCGGCTTTAATGTCATTCTCCAAGCTACTTTGCTCGGCGTTCAGCTCTGCTTTTTCCTTTTCACCGGCAAGTAAATCGGCGGTTGCTTGGACAGTCTTTTCTTCTATTTCTACGAGCTGCTTGGGCAGTTCTTTTTGAATGTCTCTAAGTTGTCCGATCTTGTCGTCGAAACTCTGCATTTTTGCTAAAGTTCGTAATTGTTCTATCATTTATTACTCCTTAAATAACAAGCTGATGTCCAAAGATTTATAAGAATGGGTGAGCGCTCCGCTGGAGATATAGTGCACGCCCGTCTTTGCATAAGAGAGGATGTTTTTCTCGGTGATTCCGCCGGATACTTCCAGTTCCACGGCGTCGCCATGCTTCTTTACTGCGGCGCGAATCTGTCTGGTGTTCATGTTGTCTAACATTACTCTATCTGCTTTTGCGGCAACTGCTTCGTCCAATTCTTTGAGGTTTGTCACCTCTACTTCCACCTTGTAAGTGGTATTACTTTCTTGAATTTTATTTACTGCGGCGGTGATTCCTCCCGCGGCACGGATGTGATTTTCTTTTAACATAATCATGTCGAAAAGGCCATGACGATGGTTGAAGCCTCCGCCTACGCGAACGGCATATTTCTCGAGGTTGCGCATTAGCGGCGTGGTCTTGCGGGTATCCAAGATGCGGGCATCGGTCTCTTCTATGAGATCCACCATGCGGCGGGTTTGAGATGCCACGCCGGAAAGCCTTTGCAGGAAGTTCAGCGCGGTGCGTTCCGCCTGAAGAATGCCTGCCGGACGCCCCTCTGCGCGAAGGATCTCATCACCGGGCATTACCCTGTCTCCATCCTTGCGATATAGCGTGATCTTGATATCGGGATCTACGGTCTTAAATACTTCTTTGGCAATTTCTATGCCTGCGATGATGCCTTCTTCTTTGGCTATCATAAAAGCGGTTGATATACTCGGCTCGAGATCGAGATAGCGGGTGGTGATGTCTCCGCTGCCAAGGTCTTCTGCCAGGGCTCTGCGAATAAGTTCACTTGTGTTCATAATAAAACTCCCTTAATAACACAAAAAAAGAGCATCTGCGACGTGCAAATGCTCTTTTTCTAAAGCTGTTATATCTTTGGCTGGCTGTAATTTAATTCGTAAACACATAATTTCTTAAAAACCTCTGTATGATGACATATATTATAAAGCTCTATATTTGTCAAGCAGGAAATATCCTGAAGAGTTTGTCGTTAGCTGTTTTGATCGTGTTTTAGCAGAAACAATCTTCAAGAATAGCTGTGAGATTCATCCTCTTTCCTTATGTATGCCCTGAACAGTGGTGAAAGTAAATCGAAGACAACTGGTCAAAATCTGAAGTTATTTATAGCATTTCGAGATAATTTTCGATATTTTGCTCGTTTCTTTACTATAGTGTTCGGATCATGAAATGCTCACCATCATGTGTTCCTTATGTTTATGTTCTATGACCTGCAAATCGGGAAAATGTGGCTTGTGAAGCTGACTGAGGCTTCTCGGCACCTTTCTTCATCGGTTTTGACATCCCTTTTGAGGCTTGCGTCTAAGAGCTTATTTATCAAGTTCTTCCGTAAAGCTAAATGGTCATGTTTTAGGATTTAAAGATATTGTCTTTCATGGAAGATGTTGCAATAAGATCAAGGCCAATAGTGGCTTAGGGTCAATAATTCAAGCAGAAAAAGGCATGTGTCGAAAAATATATCTTATGAAAGCGTTTTTTTCCTTTACAAGATTTTAAGCGATTATATATTTGTCATGTCGTGCTAAGTGCAGAACTTTGTACTTGCAAAATATTGTGAATTTAATTGTAAAAACTTTTCGGCATATTAGCTGAAAAATTGGTAATAAAACATGAAGTAATTCCAAGAATAAGGAGACAGCATGAAAAGACACTTACTGTTGTTTTTGCTCATTATGGCAATGAGCTTTGGCTTTGCTGCCACTTACCAGATTGGTGATGGCACAGCAACCCAAAACTATGTGCCTTGCTATGGTCTATATGATTATAGTTCGAGCAAATCCATTTACACTGCGGCAGAACTCGCTGCGGCAGGTCTTAACAGCCCCGAGGGATTAATTGCAATCGGTTATGAAGTTGCAAACTCGCCGGCAAACTATCTCATGGAAGATCAATTTGTATATATACGTCATACAAGCTTGACAGAATATGATGATGCAAATATGATCTCCAGCGATGGTTTTACCCTCGTTTATAGTGGCAATATTACTTATAACGGAGGAGGATGGTTTTATCTGAACTTCGACGAACCTTTCGCCTATGATGGTACCAGCGGAATTGAGATCCTCTGGGAAAACAGATATGGTGACTGGGAATCAGGATATCCTACCTTCAGAGCCACCACAATGAGTAACATGGCTGCTTACAAATATCAGGACAACACCTTCCCGGAAGCTCCGATGGCCGGAACAATGGCTCCCAGCCGTCCTAATATCATCTTGGCAAGCCCTCAAACTACTCCCCCAAATGCAGCAGTTCTTGTTGCTCCTGCCGATGGTGGATTAGTAGTAGCTGAAAGCGTCACCCTTCAATGGGCAGATGGCGGCGGATTCCCTACCGGTTATAAACTCTATGCCGGAACTTCCAACCCACCTGCATTCGTTGAAGACCTTGGTAGCGTTACTAGTTACGAACTTACAAACCTCAGTGATGACACCACTTACTACTGGAAAGTAGAACCTTATAGCGATGTTGGCGTTCAAACAGATGTTCCCGTGTGGAGCTTTGATGCCAATCCTCCCGGTTTAGTTATCGTAGGAGAAGGAACAGCAGTTCAGCGCTATCCCTTTGGCCATCTCTATGGCTTTGAGCGCTCTGCCGCAGTTTATCCTTTCGAAGATATAGGCGCAATCGGTGCTATTGAAAGCATTGGTTGGGATTGCACGGTTACCGGCTCTGTACCGGTTCCCTATAAGATTTATGTCGGCATAACCGATGTACCTGAAACGACCCAGCAACTGTATGATGATATGGTTGACGACATGACTCTCGTTTCAGAAGGTGAATATACTTTCACCACAACCGGTTGGAATATGTTTGAATTTGATGCTCCGTTTATCTACACCGGCGGAAACCTTCTCGTTGCCGTAGAAGTTAACTATGGCGGCGGCGGTGGAAATTCAACCGAGAGATTTACCCACACAAGCGGCAATACAAATAAGCATATCTATTGGCAAGCGGACAACAATCCTCCCACTACTCAGGGATATAGAACCGCGAATCGTCCTAACATTATGATGCATTTCGGCGAGCTTTCCGGTGATCCGGAACTTGCTATTAGTCCCGAAGCCATCAACTTTGGCGATGCTATCTATGGCGCCACATTGCCTTCCAGAAACATCAACCTTTCAAATATCGGTGGCGGAAGCATTACAATCGCAGCATCTGATGTCAGTCTCACCGGCTCACCTCAGTTCGACTACGATAGCAGTGTATTCCCGCTGGTAATTGGTTCTGCAGAAACCATGGCTATCCCCGTCACACTTACCGGAACTATCGAAGGTCCTGCTACGGCAACGCTTACGATCAGTTACGGCGGCGAGGATTATGACATTGAGCTCAGTGCAAATGTCTTGCCCGATGGTTTAATAGTCTTAGGCGATGGTAATGTAAGAAACTATTTGCCCATTAACTCCTACTATAACTATTCCTATACCCAGACGCTCTACAGAGCTGACGAAATTCTTACCGAAGGCCGTCAGGTAGAGAAAGTTGCATATCACTGGAACGGTGTTGCAGCAGGTATAAATAGTGGTGATTGGACTATTTACATGGGTCACACCGACAAGGAAGCCTTTGACAGCAATTCAGACTGGATTGATATAGACGAACTCACTGAAGTATTCCAGGGTCATGTTGATATCCCTGCCCAGGAAACTTGGATTGAGATCATGCTGCACATGCCTTTCGTATATAACGGAGAAGATAACCTTGTTATCGCAGTTCGTGAAACAGCTCCTCAAAACGATGGCAACTTAGCATTCTTCTATACTACTCCCAGCACAACCGGACGCGCTTTGCGTGCTCAGAGTGATAGTGTTATTCCCGATCCGGAAGAACCTCCAAATGGAACGCTTACAGCAGCTTTTGCTAATATCAGAATGTATTTCGGTGATGTGGCTGAAGGCCCCGTCCTTGGCTATTCACCCGAAAGCATTAACTTTGGCGATGCCATCTTTGGCGCAGAAGTAGGCCCCAGAAACGTCATTATCATGAACCAAGGTGGCGGCACTCTTGATCTCACAGCAAACGATATTGAGATTACCGGTGCAAACGCTGCTCTGTTCAGCTTTGATGATGATGTGTTCCCCGTTTCACTCGAAACCGGCGAGAACGTCTTTGTTCCCGTATATGTAACCGGAACAGTGGAAGGCCCCGTTTCTGCTACTCTTATCATCAGCTATGCCGGTGAAGAAAATGAAGTAGAACTCAGTGCGAATATCTTGCCTGATGGCTTAGTCATCATTGGCGAAGGCACTGCAAATAACTACATGCCTGTAAACACTTACTATGGCTATTCTTATGCTCAAATGCTCTATATGGCTGACGAGATTCTTACCGAAGACCGTCAAATAGAGAAAGTAGCGTATCACTGGAATGGTGCGGGCGCAGCTCCGAATACCAGTCAGTGGACCATGTATATGGGGCATACCGATAAAGAAGCTTTTGATAATACTACAGATTGGATTGACGTAGATAATCTTACTCAAGTATATCAAGGCTTTGTGGATATCCCTGCTGAAAATATGTGGATTGAGATCGAGTTGAACCTGCCTTTCATCTATAACGGAGAAGATAACCTCGTTATCGCCGTTAGAGAAAGCTTCCCCGGCTACGACTCAAGCTCCTACTTCTTCTATAATACACCCAGCACAGTCGGACGCTCCTTGCGTTGTCAGAACGACAGTAACATCCCGGATCCCGCAGCACCTCCCACAGGAACGCTTACATCTGCACATCCCAACATCAGAATGTATTTTGGCGATGTTCCGGATAACCCTGTGGCATCTGTGTTCCCCGGAAGTATTGACTTTGGCACCATCTTCTTTAACGCTGAAAGCGATGTAAAGAATGTCACAGTCATGAATGCCGGTGGCGGAATCTTGCAGCTTAATGCAACCGACGTGGAAATCACGGGCACAAACGCAGCTCTGTTCAGCTTTGATGATAGCGGATTCCCCTTCGCTCTCGAAACTGCCGAAGCAGGTATCATCCCCGTTTCCCTCATTGGAACAGTGGAAGGTGATGTTGAAGCAGCTCTTGAGATCACTTATGGCGGAGAAACCTTCACAGTTGAACTCACTGCAAACGTGTTGCCTGATGGAACCATAATCATTGGCGACGGAACTGCAAACCAGCGCTATCCCTTTGGCCATCTCTTTGGCTATGAGCGCTCAGCTGCAGTTTATCCTTTCGAGGATGTCGGTGCAATCGGTGCAATCGAAAGCATTGGTTGGGAATTAGTAACAACCGCTGCAGTACCGGTTCCCTATAAGATTTATATGAGCACAATAGATGAAACAGAAACCACGCAACAGTTGTATGATGATATGATTGATGACATGACTCTTGTTGCAGAGGGAGAACTTACTTTTGATTCCCTCGGTTGGAATCTGTTTGAGCTTGATGAGCCGTTTATCTATACCGGCGGAAACCTCCTCGTTGCCGTAGAAACTAACTATGGCGGCACCGGTGGTGGCTCAACCGAAAGGTTTACATACACCGGCGGACATACAAACCAGCACATCTATTGGCAAGCAGACAATAACCCTCCTGCTACTCAGGGATACAGAACCGCACTTCGTCCTAACCTCATGTTGCACATGGGCGAATTGGGCGGAGACCCTGAATTGGCAGTTAACCCTGAGGCCATCAACTTCGGCGACGTAATCTATAACGCAGAAATTGGCCCCAGAAACATCACCGTTTCTAATATCGGTGGCGGATCAATCACGATCGCAGCTGCTGATGTAAGCCTCACCGGCTCAGCACAGTTTAGCTATGACGACAGCGTATTCCCAATCGTATTGGAATCAGCTGAATCTGCAGCAATCCCTGTGTTTGTTACCGGAACAATCGAAGGTCCTACCACCGCAATGATCACCATCGAATATGACGGTGAAGATTTTGAGATAGACCTCAGTGCTAACGTATTGCCTGATGGCTTAGTAGTCATTGGCGATGGTACAGTACAGAACTATCTGCCCGTAAATATCTGGTATGGCTATTCTTATTCACAAACGCTCTATTTGACTGATGAAATCCTTACCCAGGATCGTCAGATAGAGAAAGTTGCATATCACTGGAACGGTGTTGCAGAAGGCATAAATAGCGATCAGTGGACCATGTATATTGGACACACCGATAAGACTGCCTTTGCTACCACAAGCGACTGGATTGATGTGGATGATCTTACATTGGTATATGAAGGTATTGTGGATATCCCTGCAGAAAACACATGGATTGAAATTGAGTTTGACACCCCGTTTGTTTATAACGGAGTAGATAATCTCGTCATTGCTACTCGTGAAACACGTCCCGGCAACGACGGTAACTCAGCATTCTTCTATACTAACCCCAGCACAACCGGACGCTCACTGCGCTGTCATAGCGACAGTATAGTCCATGATCCCGTAGATCCTCCCACAGGAACGCTTACAGCGGCACACCCTAATATCAGAATGTATTTCGGCGATATCCCGGCAGACCCCGTTCTCGCAGTTAGCCCGAACGTGGATGAATGGGATTTCGGCTTAAAACCCAGATTCAGCGAAACCACAAAAGCCTTTACGATTGCAAATAACGGCGCAGGAACTCTCACGGTTAATAACGTGGTTGTCACAGGCGACGGCTTTGCTCTTGAAGAAGCTTTTGTAGCAACTGATCTTGCATCCACCGAATCTGTTGTCATAAACGTAGTGTATAACCCCGACGAAGCCGGAGATTTCGAAGGCTTACTCGCTATCACTTCCAGTCATGGCAGCCGTAATATCGATCTCATTGGCTCTTGCTACGATCCCGTTATTACCGAATTCCCCTTCTTTGAAGGTTTCGAAGTTGGTAATACCCAAGGTTCGGCAGACATAGCCCAGTGGGAACAGATCATCGGAACAGAATTCCCTACACAGTCTTGGACTGCAAACAGCACCATGACTACCTATAACCGTCTACCCAGAACCGGAGATTGGAACGCAACACTTCGCTACAACGGCGAATCAACACTTGTTCGTCCTATCCTACTGGAAGCGGATCAAGAATATACCCTCGAATTCTGGGCACGCCAGGATGCTGCCACAGGCGCAACCATCCGCGCAATGCTCAGTGATAACGAACAGTTCACCGGCGATGATATCATCGATATCGTTGCTGCAACTGATGTTCTCAGCGGAGACTATCAGCAGTTCACAGGTGAATTTGAAGTGACCGAAGGCGGACTCTACTACCTCGGAATCTATGGTCATGTAACCATCACTCCTTGGTATATCAGTCTTGACGACATCAGCATCTATGAAGGTGAAATCCCGGAAGACCTTGTTCCTCCGAGCTACCTCCGTGCATCAGTTGACGGCATGGATGTCCAGCTTGAATGGAACGCTCCCGGTGATGACACGCCTCCCGCAGGCACTCCTCAGTGGATTACCTGGTGTGATGTAAACACCTACGGCCAAAATGCCATCGGAACCAATGGTGTAGTCGTATTTGACGTGGCACATCGCTACGATGCAAACGACCTCGCTCCTTACCAAGGCATGGCCCTCACCAAGATGAGCTTCGTACCCAACCAAGTTGATTGCATTTACACAGCAAAGGTATGGACCGGAACAAGTGCAGCTGCTCCCAGCACACTTATTCACAGTCAAGTATTACCTCCTCCTGTAATGAACGAGTGGAACGAAGTGATCTTCACCAACCCCATCCCGATCCCCGCCACAGGCGAACTCTGGTTCGGCTATGAATGTGATACCCAAACCGGACACCCTGCAGGTGTTGACGCAGGTCCTCCTGTTGCCGGCAAAGGTAATATGATGTATTTCAACAACGATTGGATACAGCTTACCCAAGCCGGTGCAACCCTTACCTACAACTGGTCTATCCAGGGCTTTGTGGATAACGCCACACCGCCCGCACATGCACGTGTGCTCAGACCTATTCACGAAGAGCCCAGAGAAATCATTCTCGGCGCAAACTTCAGCGAAGCTAATCCTTTCGCAGAAGCCGCAAGCCGTAGTGATAACCGCGCTCAGACCGGATATAAAGTATATCGCGACAACGACTTGCTTGCGACCATTAACAACCCTGGAACGCTTACCTATCTTGACGAAGTGACTGCAGCAGGAACCTATTCCTACACTGTCACCGCAACCTATGATGGCGGCGAATCAGAACCCGCAGGCCCCGTTGAAGTAGAAGTGGAAGCACCCGCTGCTCCCATCTTCGCAATCACACCTACCAGCCATAACTTTGGCGAAGTAGGAGTTGGACAAACCGCAAGCCAGGAATTCACCGTCTCTAACGAAGGCGCAGGAACGCTCACCATCAACGCTATCACAATTAGCGGTGCAATGATGAGCCTTGATACCTTGCCCACGCTTCCTGCAAACCTCACCGCAGGTCAGACGCTTGAATTCACAGCCATCTACGCACCCACAGCAGAAGGTGCACACACCGGAACCATCACCGTCACCGATAACCTTACCCGTGTAGCCCACACAGTGGCACTCAGCGGAACAGGCGTCGATGTCGGCGATCTCTATCCGCCCGTGAACCTGCAAGCCAGCGTAGTAGGCATGGACGTCACCCTCACTTGGGACGAACCCGTCACAGGTGATTGGATCACATGGTGTAACCCGGATGAAGTCGGCAACGCAATCGGAACCGGCGGCGACGCAGTATTTGACGTTGCTCACCGCTTCGATGCTAACGACCTGAGTCCCTATCAGGGCAATGCCATTACCAAAGTTGGTTTCGTACCTAACGAAGCAAACTGCACATACACCATCAAGCTCTGGGCTGGAACCAGTGCAGCAGCTCCTTCCACAGTCATTCACAGTCAGGTAGTAAACTCCCCTGTGATCGGCGATTGGAACGAAGTTGAACTCACTACGCCTGTTGGCATTCCTCCCACGGGTGAACTCTGGGTTGGCTATGAAGCTAACACCCAGACCGGACACCCCGCAGGCTGCGACGGTGGTCCCCCAATAGCCGGAAAAGGTAATATGATGTATTTCAACAACCAGTGGATACAGCTTACCGATGCCGGTGCAACCCTTACATATAACTGGCTTATCATGAGCTATGTGGACTATGAAGCACGCGCACTTGTGCATGCCGATCAGCCTGCAATCAACCTGCCCGTGGCAAGCTCAATCAATACCGGTAGAACCCGCGACCTCGCCGAACTCAGTGTGCTTAGCGATATCGCTATCGCATCTGCAGTTCCCAGCGCAAGCCGCGCACGCACCGGATACAACCTCTATCGTGATAACACGCTTGTAGGCAGCGTAGATGAAGGCGAAGACCTCGTTTACGTTGATACTGTCACCGATTTTGGCACCTATGCTTACACCGTCACCGCCGTTTACGACGAAGGTGAATCAGCTCCTGAAGGACCGGTTGAAGTAACAGTTGCCGATCTCGAACCCCCGGCTGATCTCAGCTACTCCATAGCGCAAAATCACGTAACCTTAGACTGGAACAGCCCCGTGCCTCCGCTTGAAGGCGAGTGGATTACCTGGTCTAATAACGACGAACTCGGTAACAGCATAGGAACCGGCGGCGCCACAACCTTTGAAGTGGCACACCGCTATGCAGTTAGCGATCTTACTGATCACGTTGGCGGAAGCATTGCCAGTGTGATGATAGTCCCCGGCTATGAATTCTGCACATATACCATCAAGGTATGGACAGGCGGAAACGCAAGCAGCCCCGGCAACCTCATGACCTCTCAGGTTCTTGAAAGTCCTCAGGTAGGCACCTGGAACGCCGCTATTCTGCACAACCCAGTTGAGATTCTTGCAGGTCAAGAACTGTGGATAGGCTACCATGTGAACACTCAGGGCGGACACCCTGCAGGCTGCGACAACGGACCTCCCGTTAGCGGCAAAGGCAACATGATGAACATGGGCGGCTGGACTACCCTTGATCAAGTAAATGATGCTCTTACATATAACTGGCAGATCCAAGGCCTCGTTGTTCAATCCAGAGATGGCAAGAACATCGAAAGACCCATCTTGGTAGATACGCAAACTACGAGCTCCTCAGGCGCTCTCAGTCTTGCGCACGTGTCTGCTAAGAAAGATCGCTCACCCGTACTCGTAGGCTATAAAGTCTATAGAGACGGTGGTCTCATCGGTTCTATTAACGACCCGCAGATCACCACATTCACCCAGCGTTCCGTTCCTAACGGCGTATATGAATATGGTGTAACCGGCGTATATAGCACCGGCGAATCCAGCCCCGCAACCATAGAAGTGACGGTTAACCTCGAGTTGGAAGATGCTGTCCTTGAAGATAGCTTCGAAGACTATCCGGACTTTGCCACAGCCTTTGATCCTTGGACCTTAGTTGACCAAGATCAAGCTCCGAGCTATGGCTTCACCGGAATCGACTTCCCCGGAAGCGGATCACCATTTGCCTTCATGATCTTCAATCCCACGCAGACAGTGCCTCCGATTGACGATCCTCTGGCATACGAAGGAGATAAGATGGCAGCATCCTTTGCTTCTACTGCTCCTCCGAACAACGACTGGATGATCACCCCTCGCATATCCTTGGGTGCAAACAGCGCAATCAGACTCTTTGCTCGCTCACATACAGCGACCTACGGTCTCGAGCGCTTCAAGGTTGCCGTATCCGTAATGCCCAGTCCCCTCATTATGGGTGGATACACCTATATCTCGGGCGACGATTACATCGAAGCTCCTGCGAACTGGACTGAGTATTATTTCGACATCAGCAACTATGACAACGAACAGGTCTTCATAGCAGTACATTGCATGTCTAACGACGCCTTTGTATTCTATGTTGATAACTTCACGGTTCACTCCGGCCCCACTTCCACGGAAGATGAGGTTGTGCCTGTAGTAGTCACAGAGCTTAGCGGCAACTATCCCAACCCCTTCAACCCTGAAACTACTATTTCTTACAGCCTACAGGAAGCAGGCAATGTCAGCATCGACATCTATAACATCAAAGGCCAGCTGGTGAAACACTTGGTCAGAGATGATATGGCAGCCGGCAACCACACGGTTGTATGGAATGGAACAGATAATAATAACCGCGCTGT